>PVMQ01000118.1_pt1 | contig 109428 bp, 166 predicted proteins | sample 1853411 | NCBI WGS metagenome assembly PVMQ01 (sample SAMN08533513, study PRJNA380276) | Human gut metagenome, whole genome shotgun sequencing project.
CTCTGAAACTTAACAATTTCCTGTTCGCGGCAATGAGCGGTGTGGGTGGGTATGAATATAACTATCTTGACAGTGCATTATTTATTACCTATTTAAGTGGCGCAAGAGGTGATGGAACTATAACAGACAATACTATTACTATAAATAATGTAAAAGTAAGTAATGGAGTAATAGAAACTAGAGTTAATTCTCCGTCCAAAAAATACAAAGTAAGAGTAACAGGTATCACATCTAATGAAACATTGAGATATGTAGTATTTGGAGATACATCATTAGGTGAATTGGCAACGATTATATTTGATATAAAAAAGGATGGAGAGTACGAATTACCTGCTTCCACATATTCCGCTACATATAATATGAAATGGCAAGTTATAGCAGCTTCCTATCCCCATACCTGTAATATCACAATTGAGCAAATCCCATCCTACCCCAACGCCCTAGTGACAGACGGAGTGGATGATTACGGTGTTGTGGGGAACTTGCAGCAGGGCGTGAAGGTGTTGTTCTATACTTGTAATCCGTTCTCATTGAACAAGATTCTTTATGACCAAACTAAACAGGGATGGAGAAAGTTCAACATATATAACCAAGCAGATAAAATAGCTTACAATGAAAGAAATGAAAATGGTGTTACGTATATTGACGGAAATCTGAATAGTCTATTATTGGCTAATGATTTGGTAAATAAAAAACAGATAATTACAATAGTAAATGATGGCGCAGATGAAAGCAATACGATATCGCCCATATATTTCAGTGTAAATCAACACAATGGTTATTTCGCAAACCTGGCTTTCTACAACTCCATCGGGTTCGATTCCGTTCCCACCAAACAGAATGACGGATTCACCGAACAGGATTTGATTAATTATGTATTTGAAAATTTGATAACAAAATGAGATACGTTATAGTAACAATAGAATGGTGTATGGAACATGGAATTGTTCCGCCCATCCACGCAAGAAGAAGTGTTGACGGAACAATGATTCTGTTACACGAAGATTTTGTCGCACCTGTATTGGGAGAGGAAGAAATTTCTTCCTACCTTTACGACAGTAATGAGTTAAGTGAAATTTTAAATAGCGAAGTATGGACAGAAATGAATTAATAGATAAATTAAAACCTTATTTTAAAATATAGGAATTAGTGTGTCCTCATTGCTATTCTAAATTTGGTGAAACTTCTTGGTAGTTTATAAGTACTGAATTACTTAGTACTTTGTATGTATTACGTACTAAGATATTCAATAAACCTATTACTATTAATACTTGGAAATCTGGTGGATAGTTCTCATAGAGAGGATTACGTTGCAATATGTGTTAGTTAGTAAAGAGTAAAAATAACGTTTACTTATCGGCTCATGCGCTTGGTAAAGCGATAGACTTTAATGTAAAGGATTTAGATAGTAATACAGTAAATAATATAGTAAGATAGAATGCTGAATTATTTGAATATCCTATTAGATTAGAAGCTAACACTGATGGATGGTCACACATCGACGTATACCAGCCAAAGGACTCTTCTAAGAAGCTTTTAGAGTTTAATGGATGAGTTGTTCATTTAATAAAGAAAATGGCTTAAAACGCCTTAAAATGCGTTATGGAAAAAGAAACTATTTTATATAATATATTATATGTGGATAACAAAGCAAGAACAATTATTCCTGAAGTAGTTAATGCTTGGAATCTTACTCCACATAGATTTATTAAGTCTGGTGAAACTGTATCTATTGATATTAATCGCACTCTGTATATCATTAAAGGATTTAGTTCATCAGATTATGTGCACATAGATGTAAAGTAGGATAGAATAGATATTACATTAGATCCTAATGATACTAATGCTACTAGATAGGCTAGAGTATCTTTAAATATAAGTGATCCTACTGGAACTCATAAGTTATTACAGTTTGTAATACATTAGAATTAATAATTAAAATATACGTATATGACAAGAATAACAAGAAGCTATATAGCTCCAAATCCTAAAGAGTTTGATTACTGGGTTGACTTAGCAGCAGATCCAAAAGGTAATGTAATCAAATATTATGCTGGTAGTAGTAAATGGTTACCTTTAAATGATGATACTGACAATGATCAGAGTGCTAGAATCAAAGCACTTGAATTAGGTAAAGTAGATAAAGTAGAAGGTAAAGAATTGTCTAGTAATGACTTTACGGATGCATATAAAACTAAACTAGATGGTATTGCTGCACAAGCAAATAAATATGTTTTACCAACAGCTACAGCTGAAATTATTGGTGGAGTGAAGGTAGGAGCAAATATTTCTTATAGTAATGGTACAATTAGTCTTAGTAAAGCTAATGTGACTAGTGCATTAGGATATACACCTCCTACAGCAGATACTAAAGTGACTATAAATAACACTTTAACAAGTACTAGTACTACAGAAGCTTTAGCTGCTGCTCAAGGCAAAGCTTTAAAAGATTTAATTGACGCATTAACTACAAGAGTTACTGCATTAGAAACTCCAGCAGCTTAATATAACAAATACATATGGTAACAAATAGGATAATATTTTTTGCAACATCTGTTCAACCTAATCCGGAAGAAATAGACTATTGGGTTGACTTATCTGATAATCCTTACGGTGGCAGCATTAAATATTTCAATGGAACCGAATGGGTAAGGCTGGCTGCCTCTGGAGGTGTACCTGACCTTAACAACTACTATACTAAAACATAGGTAAACAAATTGCTTAATGATAAAGCAAACATTGGTGATGTAGATAGTAAAGTAGATGATGAAGAAGTAAAAGATGTAATAAAGGATATACAATTTAATACTTCTAATCCTAACAATATTACAATGGTAATGTTTAAGTATGATGGAAGTAATAAAACTGTTTCAATACCAGTAGCCTCTACAAGTTCTGCTGGTATCATTACATCTAAAGATTTCTTAGACTTTGTTAAGCAGCATCAGTTATAGGAACTTCATACTGAGATGATTGATACCTTTGCTGATATACGTGCAAAGTATTAGAAGAAACTCATTGCAGGTTTAAACATTGAAATTGATCAAGAAACTAATGTGATTAGTGCATCTGGTGATCTAGCTGTACAATGGGATAATATTACTGGTAAACCAGATTTTAAACCAGTAGCTACATCTGGTGATTATAATGACTTAATTAATAAGTTAAAACCAGGTAAAGATGTTAGTATTAGTGAAGATAATGTAATTAGTATTGCTATTGATTCAGATTCATTAGAACAGTCTTTAGCTACTTTACAAAGTAATATAGATAAAGAAGCTGCTACTGCTCGTGCTGCTGAAACTAAATTAGGCAATGATATAGCTACTGAGAAGAATAGAGCTCAATCTGCTGAATAGACTATTAGTACTAATTTACAGAATGAAATTGATAGATCTACTCAGATAGATACTCAACATACTAATGCTATAAACAAAGAAGTACAAGATAGAAAAGAAGCTATTGCTACAGAAGTTAGTGATAGAAACGCAGCTATCTTAGTAGAAACTAATAGAGCTAAAGGCGCTGAATCAGCTAATACTACAGCTATAGCAAATGAAGTAGAAAGAGCTACTGGTGTAGAAGAGACATTGAATAGTAATATTACTCAACTGTAGACTCAAAAAGTAGATAAAGTTGAAGGTAAAGGTCTTAGTACTAATGATTATACTACTCCTGAAAAGAATAAACTAGCTGCTATTGAAGCTGAAGCTAATAAGTATGTATTACCTGCTGCTACAGCTAGTGCATTAGGTGGTGTTAAGATAGGTAGTAATATAACATTAGCAAATGGTGGTACTATTAGTATAACTAAAGCTAATGTAACTGGTGCATTAGGTGTAGATCCTACTACTACTTATGTAAAGAAAGCTGGTGATACTATGACAGGAAGTCTTTTCATTGAAACTACATCTGAAATTAATTTATATAATACTATTTCTGTACCATCTAGTAGATATGCGGTGTTGAGATTAAAAAGTGGTGATAACTATTGGGATGTTACTACAAAAGGTACTGATGGGTTGCTATTACAAAAACAAGGTGCTTCTGATGTGCAATTAAAATTAGATACATCAGGTAATGTTAGTATTCCCGGGTATTTCAAATCTACCGTAGCTACAGGTACTGCACCTATACAAGTATCTTCTACTACTCTATGTACCAATCTGAATGCAGATATGGTAGATGGTGTTAATGTTAAAGATATTGAACATACATTATACATATAGTCAACTACTAAAAATTATTTAAAGATTTAGGTTAATCATAAGTATTTCCCCAATAGTTATAAAGTTGTTGAATATCATGATGGCTACATTTATGTTTATTAGTTATTAATAAATGCTTATTCTCCAGAATTTACCGATCTTTAGCTCATTAGTGGAAAAGTACATACTGAAATTAAAACATTTTATGATTTGACTAAATGGTATATAGAAACTACAGAATCTGGAATGAACATATACATATATCAACCTGAAAATAGTAATTTTAAAATATACGGAGTTATACATGGAGAACCCGAATCTCCAAATGTTCAATTTAGTGTTGTTAGTTCATTACCTAGTAATGTAGTAAGTAGACATATTACATTCAATGTAACATCTTAGAATTTAGAAGAGTTTGATTGGTATGGAGTATCTTGGTCAGAAACATCATCTAATCCAGATTGTATCCGTATTGGTAATATGGATATGCATAGATCATTGCCTATATAGAGTATGATGAAACCATTTGATATTACTAATATTGAAGACACCGTTTCAGAAATTATATTGCCTATAGATGACTAGTTTTAGAAAACATCGTATGCAAACGCCACTAATATTTAGTGGTCTATAGTTAGTAGAGATTCAGATAATATAATGATTAGAATACCAGAATTTTGGTATACTGATGATTACGTTCCAGGTACAAAAACACATAATTTGAAATTATGTCCTCACGCTAAACCAGGATGGTATCATCATAAAGAAGCATATGTTAGCGCATATGAAGTGTATAAAAGTGGCGATAAATTAGTTAGTGTAAAAGGTCAACTACCTACTGTTAACTTCAATAGAACTAATGGCAGAACTTGGGCTAGAGCTAATGGATTTGATGGTGAAACTAAGTGGAATCTTTATACATATGAAGAACATAGAGCCATATGTCATTTGTTCTTAGTAGAGTATGCTACTAGAAATTCACAAAAGGCTGTTAATACTGAGCTAACTCCTGAAGGATTTAGACAAGGTGGATTGGGTTCTGGTTGTACTATAGGAACAGCAACTATCAACGGAGCTAAAACTTGGTCGTTTATGCCAACAGGAAGTTCTGATAGCTTAGGTAGTGGTTCTGGTGAAGTTACAGTAACTATACAATAGACTGATTAGTCTGGATCAAACACTTCTACTATTACACGTAAGTGTAACAGATATAGAGGAATTGAAAATCCATTTGGTCATGTATGGAAACATACAGATGATGTTATTAGCGTGTATAGTAATGGTTATAGAACTTGGTATAAATCTGTGAAACCAGATTAGTTTACAACTAATAAAAATGCTAGTTACAAATCTTTATGTGCTAGTACAATGGTCAGCAGTGGTTATAAAACTGAGATTAAGGCTACACCTACTTGTGATTTCTTTGCTGTGTCTGTTTCAGGTGGTTCAGAAACTACATACTGGTGTGATTATAACTGGGATAATACTGATGCTTCAGAACATTGTTTGTTAGTCGGTAGTCACTCTGACAATGGCGGCGGGGCGGGTCTTTTCGGTCTTAGTTCCGGTGGTGGGATTGGTGATTCCGCTGCTGGTATCGGTTCTCGATTAACATATCTCCCGTGGGCGGAGTAATGACTTAATTATGCAATACGGTATAGTTAAGTAATACCCACAGGTTGCTTCTCTAGAATTAGAACGAGTATGCATTATTAGTTTTAAGTAAAAAAGTAGTAACTCTGACAATAGCAGCAAAGCAGGTCTATTCAATCTTAATTCCAATAATGAGGTTAGTAATTCCAATGCTAATATCAGTTCAATGAAATTGCGTATCATAATATTTTCAGTTTATCATATAATAGCCAACTACTGAGAAGGACCTTACCACTTGGTAAAAAATATAAATAATTTATTAAGGGTTAGTAGTGAAATATCGAAAGCTCTTTGTAATTTCAGACTATGAAGAAATTTAAGAATTTATATTAGAAGATAACAGATTTAGATAATATAAAGCTAGCTCATCATAATGCTAGAAAGAATAAAACTCATAGAAACGATGTAAAGAAAGTAGATGCAGACATAGAAGGATTTTGTAAGTAGATACAAGATATGTTAATCAATCATACTTATAAAACTTCTGAATATTTTACTTTTAAGTTATATGAACCTAAAGAAAGAATAATATTTAAACTACCTTACTTTCCAGATCGTATAGTACATCACGCTATTATGAACATAATGGAACCTTTGTGGATTAATTAGATGATACCTTAGACTTATAGTTGTATCAAGAAAAGAGGAATTCACAAAGTTCTTAAGTAGATATAGCATGATCTAAAAGATAGAGAGAATACTAAATACTGTCTTAAAATAGATGTTAGAAAGTTTTATCCTTCAGTAGATCATGATATATTAAAACAAATAATTAGAATAAAAGTTGCAGATAGAGAACTATTATAGTTACTAGATGAAATAATAGATTCTTCAGAAGGAGTACCTAATGGTAATTACTTATCTTAGTTCTTTGCTAATCTGTATCTATCTTACTTTGATCACTGGGTTAAAGAAGATAAAAACATAAAGTATTATTATAGATATGCAGATGATATAGTAATACTTTATAAAGATAAAGAGTCTTTGCAGACATTACTTAGAGATATAAAGTAGTATTTAAAAGATAACTTAAAACTATAGTTAAAGAATAACTATTAGGTATTCCCAGTAGAAAGTAGAAGTATAGATTTTGTTGGATATAAAATATATCATAATTTTACTTTAGTTAGAAAAGCATTAAAGAAAAGATACTGTAAGAAGAATGCTAAACTGAATAAAAGGAGTACTAACTACAAATATTATAGAAGAAAAATGGCTAGCTACATAGGATGGTTTAAACATGCTAACTGTTATTCTTTACTTACTAAAACTATTAAACATAAAGAGCTATTAGATTACCTGGATATACGTAAGGGAAATAGAACATACGAATAATGAGTACGTTATAGTTATATAATTGCAGAGACTTTAACATATGCTAGCAGTAATAAATTGACTAGCATTTTTATTTTCAGTAAATAATCTTTAAGTTGTGTTGAGTAGAAGTTTATATATAATGAATCTTGCGAGACGTATATTTGCTAATGGATATCAATCTATAGTTGGTTGGTTAACAGGTATAGCAACTATACTAGCACCAGCAGCTCCTTTAATAGGTGTATCATTTCTATTCATAATACTAGACTTAATCTATGGGTATAAGGTATGCAGAAAAGTAACTCACAATGATTATTTTGAATCTGGTAAATTCTGGTCCACTATTGAAAAACTAGGATTTGCAGCTATAATGATAGCTGGATTTACTTTATTAGATAAGTTTATATTTATGACATATGCCGATCTGGTGTTAGCTAAAGTTGCAGCAGGAGCAGTATGTTTTGCAGAAATAATATCATTATTAGAATCTAGGAAAGCATTAAAACCTAATTCATTAGTTACAAGACTCTTCACAAAGATTATAAAGTCGAAAGCAGAAAAATATTTAGATGTAGATATAACAGACATCTTAGAAGAACAAAATACTATTACAAATGATACCAATACTGATAAGTCTAGCAAAAAGATTAACAAGTAACATTATCGGTTGGTTTAAAAGAAATTACAAAGCAATGGCAGTGATTATCATTACGATTCTCGCTGCCATTTGTTTTTATTAGAATAACTAGCTAGATAAGAAGAATAAAGAAATAGATAGAGTAACTAATAACTATCTTTACTATGAATAGCTAGCAACATAGTAGAAGAATGATAATAGAGTGTTATAGCTTACTCTAGATGAATTTAAAGAAACCAAAGATAGCTTGATACAAGAAGTACATGCTACAGTAAAGAAATTAAAAATCAAAGAGAAGGAGTTGAAATAGGTACAGATATAGGAGTAGAAAGTAGTACATGATACTACTATAGTAGTTAGATCAACTGACTTTAAAGTGGAAATCAAACCAAATAATTTGACATCAATCGTAATAAATAAAAGAGATACGCTCCTAACACATAGTATCGACATTCGCAACACTCAATCCCTATTTATTCATACTAAAAAAGAATATAAGCGTAATTATAAGAATTGGTTCTAGCGACTCCTTCACTTTGATTTTAAGAAACGAACTATTTATAAGTACCAAATTGATAACAGTAACAAGTTAATCAATGTAGAAAATACTAGAATAATAGATTTATCAAAATGAACTTTATAAGTCGAATAATTAAATCAATTAATGCAATGAGAGAAAGACTGAAAATAGAGCGTCATGAGGCTATGTATGGTCCACACTTCAATGAAGAATGTGCACTAAAAGAGTCTCTAAGATGGAAAACGAAGATGGCTCTCGTGGAGAACATTGGAGTTTAGAAGAAACTACTTCAATCGCTAACCAGTACGGAATCAATCTGAAAGGTGAGAAATACAACAAGTATGATTGGTACGTTGCTCTCAACATGATACGTTCAGACTATTATCGTGCAGTTGTTACTATGACAAGTAGCGATCACATTAAGTACTTTGTAGAACTAGCAAAAGCTTGGTTGAATGACAAAGATATAGAAGAAGGAAAGATGTGGTATTACTATTGCTATATCATGTGTGATAAATTGCGCAAAGAAGCTAAGACGATGTTAATGCTTGAAGACGATGAAGATGAAGAGCATGAGTATCGTTATGCTCGTGGTGGTAGAGGACGTGGAAGAGGTAGAGGAGGAAGAATGACTCGCTACGGTTATGACTATGACGAAGACGATGAATATTTAGATCGTGAACGTGAAGAGGAAAGAATGCATAGATATGAACCTATGTATGAAAGAAGAATATCAAGATATTAATTTAATCAAAATTTATGAGAACTATGTACTAACCTGAAAAAATTTTAGTACAAAACGCTGGTATAGATCCAGGTGTAGCTGCACTTTTGCAGAATGCAAACAAAGGTAATATGGACCCTGCTGCTCTTATGGCTATGATGAACAACGGCGGTTTCGGTGGAAACGGCGGTTGGTGGTGGATTTGGATCATCCTAATCTTCTTCTGCTGGGGCGGTTTTGGAGGTAACGGTTTTGGTAGAGGTAGTGATGATGCTAGTCGTCTTGCTTCTCAGTTGAATACCGATACTAACACAAGTCTGTTAATGCAGGCTATTCAAGGTAACAAAGATGCTATCAGTTCTTTGTCTAATACTTTAAATTGTGATATTAATGCTGTACAGACAGCTTTGAATACTATTAATACTAGCGTAAGTCAGATTGCTTGTGATACTAAATTGGCTAGCTGTGAAGTAATTAATGCTATTACTTCTGGTAATGCTAACTTGGCTTCTCAATTGGCTAACTGCTGCTGCCAGACTCAACGTTCAATTGACTCTGTTAATTTGAACTTGACTCAAATGAGTGCTGATAATAAACTGTCTATCTGTCAGCAAACTAATACTTTGCAGAATGCAATCACTGGTGGTTTCAATAACTTGTTAACAGATAATACTAATAAATTTAATGTAATTGGTGCTAAGATAGATGCACAAACTCAAATGATTAACGATAAGTTCTGTCAACTTGAGATGCGTGAAATGCAGAATAAGATTGACACATTGCGTGCTGAGAAGTCAGCTCTTGAATTAGGTCTATCTCAATCTGCTCAAACTGCTAATATCGTAAATCAGTTGCGTCCTTGTCCAGTACCTGCTTACTTAACTTGTAACCCATTCGGATGTAACGGTGGATTCACTGGTTACGGATACGGATATAACGACGGTTGCGGTTGTGGTTGCTAATAAGAAAGGAGGTAATTATGTTTAATCCTTTCTTTAATCCTTATCGTGTAAGACGTATTGACCAAGGTGGTATACCTACATTAGATACTATATTCTCTAATGTAGATACTACTAACAATACTGTTACTTATGGAATATGTCCATTTCAATGGAGACAATTGCCATGCAGAGGTTTAATATTGTTAAATATTAATCATACTGCTACTGGTGCAACAGAAGGATCACTAGTATCTGTAGCTACTTCTGTTAGTTCTAGTTAGGTATCATCTAATCCAACTAGTGTAAATACTAATAGTGGTAAAGCATTACTAAATGGTTCTGGTGATTAGATGCCGACAGAAGAAATTTCAACTGGTAATAAATATCTAATATACTATGATAAACGTACTGGAGTATTTCAGACTATAAATCATATTGTAGCACCAGCTGCTTAATAAAAAACTTAGGGCTACTGTAAAAGGTAGCCCTACTAAAACCAATTCAATTATGTTATTTAGTCAATTAAAAATAGGAGATCACGTGCACGTATTAGAAGTTCTAGGAACATTTAAAAAGACTACTGTTTATAGTCTTGGTTGCATTACTTAGGTTTCAAATCCTTATGATGAAGCTTTACCTCAAGGTTAGTTTCCAATACCAGGATAGAACAGACGTAAATTAGTCGATGTATTTATTAGTTGCAATGGAGAATCTAAGAAACTATCAGTACCAGCTGAGCGTTCGATTATTAATGATACTTCTATAGGACTTACTGTTGCTACTAACAAAGAAGAAATAGCTAATATGGTTAGATAGAACTATAACGAGTTCAAAGCTAAAAAAGAAGCTGCAAGTAAGTATGATGAAGAAATGGAGAAGTGTAAAGATATTTTAGATCAACTAGAAGCACAGGTAGAAGCTCCTATAATAACTAACACTATTGATAATAGTAAAGAAATAAATGATTTAAAGAACGATGTTGCTGATATTAGGAAGATGATAGAAGATGCTAAGAAGATGTTTATGGGAGGGTTCCCAAAACCACCAATGCCACCTATGCCTAATGTACCAGCTCCAATGAAATAATACTCGGCAACGCTCACAACGTTCGCTCACCTCTACGAGGCTCGCTCACTGTATAGTGGACGAGCTTTTGTTATTTATATGTGTTAATAATATTTCCTCGCTTCGCTCAGAGTTCCTTCGCTTCGCTCGGAAAATTATTATAAAGCTTTTTAAGAAAGGCTATTAGTTTCTGTTAAGGAGTGTATCTAAGATACTATAAAAATTTACAGTAAGTCTTAAAATGCGTTTTATGACTATTATAATTATAATTTAAATATATAGATATGACATTAAATGAGCTCATTGATGATATTCTATTAGAAGCTAGAAACAACTAGATTACTGAGAGTGAAAAGCTCAGTAGATACTAGATAGAATTGTGGATTAAAACATATCGAGCTTACCTATTAAAACAGAAGTTAGATAGTGGAGAACAATTAGACTAGATTTTCTATTAGACTATACGCATGCATTTGGATAAAATAGAAGAAGATCCAGGTCATGCAGAATACCAAGGAGATAAAGAATTACCGACTTTACTTGGTACTAAACTTACTACTTCAGTAATAACAGTAAAAGATGCCTATGGCAATATTATTCAATTAGGTTCTGAAACTAAAATGAAATTCTAGAGATATAGAAAGTATACCTGTAAAGATTATATTGCATATGTTAAAGGTAATAGAATATATGTAGAAGGTGATGCTAACCAACTAGAATATATTGATGTAGAAATAATTGCTGAAGATCCTACTGAAGATAAACTGTGTTACAATCCTGATAAGGATGAATATCCTTTACCAGCTTATATGTGGGGTACAGTTAAGTAGTTAATCTTTACTAAAGATTTCTTAACTATGAGATAGCAAGTATCTGATACTACTAACGATAGTAAGGATGATACTTAGAATGTAATGAATTAGAATGTTAATAGAAGTATAAGACGATGAATGAATTAAATAAATCAGCTAACAAAACAGTTTCTTATACTATACCTTCATTCTATAATCATTACTTGGGTAGTATAGAACCAGATACAGTATATGATATAGATTATACTACTTATAGAAAGATAGTAACAGATTACTTTTATTATTTAAGAGATTAGTTACTGGAAGAAAGCAAAGAAGTTAAACTACCATATAGAATGGGTAGTATTCAAATAGTAAAGAAATAGCCAAAGCATTTAGACGGCAGAAGTCTTAGAATAGATTATAAAGCTACAAAAGAATTAGGTAAACTTACTTATTTACTTAACGAACACTCAGGATTTTATAAGTATAGACTTTATTGGAATAAATAGGACATGCTAGTGTCTAATAAGAGTAAGTATTAGATTGTACTTACTAGGGCTAATAAAAGACATCTAGCACAAATAATTAAACAGAATATTCACGATTACGAATAGCAGCCATGATATATAAAATGACAAGTAGTAAAGCCGTGATTGCTAAAGTAATTGCGGACTTAGGTTTAAATGAAACTGAAATACCTATTACAGATATACGTCAATGGATTGGAGAGGCTTTAATGAATATAGGTTCAGTTAATCAACTAGATCATAAAGTAGAAGTAATACCTATCAATGGTTATTAGGCTAAGTTACCATGTGATTTAGAAAGATTAAATAGTGTAGCTTACTCTACATGTGATTGTGGTGGTTGGATACCTATGAAGAAGAGTACAGGTACATTCAGTGTTTATGACAGAAAAGATAACTGTGATTGTTGTAATATGATTATACACGATGATGTATTAATACCATTAGTAAAGAACCTTCACAATATTACTAAAGATAAAGACGCATTAGAAATACTTAATAAAGATGCTAATACTAGATAGACGCTTAGCGCATTGATTAATAATTATACAGTTTGTAGCAAAAATGGTAGATTACAGCACACTAGTTTTAATGGTACTAATTTCAGTTATACGCCACAATATGATGTCAAACCAGGATATCTCATCTCAAATGTTCCAGAAGGATATGCAAAAATCTCATACCACGCTATCTATACTGATGAAGATGGTATGCCAATGATGCCAGACGTATAGTCTTACTTTGAAGCTTGCTTTTGGTATTGTGCACAAAAGATTCTTTATATTAAGTATATAAAAGGAGAAGTACACAGATAGTTGTGGATAGATGCTAAGAACTCTTATAACTTCTATAGAAAGCAAGCATATGCTGAATCTTTGATGCCTAATCAAGATGAATTAACTAATATTAAGTATACATGGAATACATTAGTTCCAGAGATAGATGAAGAACGTACTTTCTTTAGTACTACTGGTGATAGACAAGAAATTTATAATTAGAATTATAATAGATTATGGAGATAAATAGCCAAGTAAATACATTTATTGGTGGTATGAATATTGACAGTGATATTACTATGTTAGCTGACAACTAGTATAGATGGGCTGAGAATATTCGATTACTCACAGATAATGCTGGTACTACAGGTATTCTATAGAACATAGAAGATGTAAGATAGTACGAAGGTGGTATTGAAGCATCTGAAAATATACTTGGTACAGCAGTAACTAGATGGTACAATTCTACTAAGAAGATAGTAGAAGAATGTGGTATAGTAGTTACTATGGAATTGTATGAAGGTACTTATATTAATAATGTATGGGCTATAACTGATTTCAACAGTATTAAACCTACTTGGACTTTAGTAGTATCTGCTGTTATGAACTTAGTTAACAAAGTAGCTATAGTTACTAATTATGAGTCAGATAAAGTAAGCAAGATATATATATCTGATGGAACTTCTTCTATTAAATGCATTAATATATCTGCTCAATATAAAACAGATAAGACTAATCACATAGAAGATGATACTTACTTTGATCTACTACCAAGTTCTACTATTGCACCGTTTAAGTTTATTGAATTGACATCTGGTAATTTACCAGCTGGTATGATACAATATTGTTATCAGTTATTCAGTGTACATGGCGGAGAAACATCTACTTCTTCATTAAGTCCTATGATACCTATATCATCTAGTAATTCAAATTCATCTAAAACATTTAAAGGTGATAGACAAGGTGAGAGTACAGATAAAGGTTGCATGTTACAAGCTACTTTGTTCAATGATGGTAGATTTGAAAAGATAAGAATTATTAGTATTCAATATACTAGCAATACTCAAACTCCTAAGATATATGTAATTAATGAATTGGACTTACCTAAATCTGAGGATAATGTAATAACATTTAATTACAATGATGTTGGTAGTAGTTACGTTAACGAATTAAGTATAGAAGAATTTAATGATCTTGTTCCATTTGAATTTAACGCTAAGAGTATAGCGAAAATGGATAATAGATTGTTTGCTTCTAATGTGTAGGAGTTAACTTGGGATGTAGATTATGATGCTAGAGCATATAGATGTAATAGTAATGGTATTATTAAATTAAACTCTAGTATAAGTAATCAAGATATTACTACTACTTTTCAAGAACTAATTAGTCCAGAAACAGATTTAATTATACCAGAAGAACACGATTGTATAAACCCAATGAATAGTTCAATGGTATATCCTAATAATCCAACAGATGAATATGCATTTGGATATGATGATAATGGAATTATTAGAGGTGGTAGAGGTTTAAATATTAGTTATAGATTTATTATAACAGATTTGATAGAGTCTGATAATACTCCAGTAGTTGATGATGAAGGTGATAAATTTGTACCATATAGTATGAGCTTATCATCATCTAAAAAATCTTATAATACTATTAAGTTAATATGTCCTGAAACAAAAGAATTAGTACATACATTTAATAGTGATGGTAAATCTAGAATAAGAAACTATTGTGACCCTTATTACGTATCTAATTTCTTAAGTCATCAAAGAGATGAAGTATATAGGTATGGTATAATATTGTATAATAATAAGAATATACCTTCACCTGTACACTGGATTGGAGATATTAGATTCCCTTCTGCTGATGTTGAAGGTTATGAACCTTTTACTTTTGGTGGAACAGTAGATGGATCTGGTAACTATGAATTAGTATCTCATCCACTTGGTATAATGTTCTATGTGAATAATCTTCCTACGGATGTAGTAGCTTATGAAATAGTAAGATGTGATAGAACATTAGCAGATAGAACAATAGTTACTTAGGGGTTACTAAATAAAACTATCAGATTCAACGGGTGGTATAATAATACTGAAGATTATAGAGCAGAATACTCTTTGGGTAGCATAGATAGAAGACCTACTATTATGCCTACTTTTAAAGAAGGTGTAGCTCCAGAATTTGTACAAGGGTTCTATAATTCAAGTAAGAATCTATTTGTACAACAAGATGCTTAGGATTAGAATCCTTTTGATACATATGGTATATTTGATTTAGTGACAGCTGATATATGTTTTAATAAAGAGAAATCAGATCAGATTGTTACTAGTGGTATGAACATTGTACCATTGTATTGTGCACACTCTGCTACATACTGTAATGACGCTAACAACAAGCATTATAGATTAGGTATACCGTTTACTAAAGTATTAGGAAAAAGCACTAATAATGTACAAAATCCATTTGGTGGACCTGTAGAATATTCTGAACATACTGGTAACAAACCTAGTGCTTCTTAGGGAGTATTTGATGGTTATGAACAAGATGGTGATATGGTAAGTGGTGGTATATGTAAATACTATCAATTCTTTGGTAAGAATTATGCTCACAAAGATAATTCTAATTTGCGTCAATCTTTCCCTATAAAAGATGTAACTAAGCCAACTAACATATCTCCATATCAAGAAGCATTTGATGCTAAACAAATAGTAGATTACATAGATAGATTTGGTTTTATAAATTATAGTATTGGTTCTAGAGAAGCACTTGGTCCTCATGGAGTATGTTTAGCTGTTAGCGCTCCAGATGTATACTCTGGTAATTATACTGGAATTCGTACTACTCCTTTATTAAAGAAATATAGACATAATGCTGTACTGTTTGTTAATATAAAGAAAAACACTACACAGTATGGTGGTAATACTTTTATGAGTAGAAGCTATTCTATATATAACAGTACTAATACTTATGTTAAAACATCTTGGGAAGGATACGATAAAGCAATGTGCTTTGGTGGTGATACATATTTAGGAGTATTAGACTATACTCATACTATGTTATTTACTAGAAATGATCCTGACGATAGAAATGGTTTTAAGAGATATGTTGGAGCTTATATTCCACTGGAATCTAGTATAAACTTATACTATAGAAATGATGAACATTATTCTCAAGACATAGTAGAATCATCTGGAGATGGTCAAACTGGTGAGGCTAACGTTTACTTCCTAACAGATCCAGGATAGATGAATACTTTATATACTTAGAAAACTCCAATGTACGTATATAATGCTGCTTACTCTAATACTAGTACTAGTAAGAATTATATACAAAAATCTATATATGCTGAAGATGATGTTAAAAGCATGAATAGAATTACTTGTTCAGAGTTAAAGACAAATAATGAACAGACAGATAGTTGGACTAAGTTTAAATTTGCTAACTATTTAGATACAGATAGTACATATGGACCAGTTACTAATCTTAAAGTATTTAAGAACAAATTGTATTTCTTCTAGGATAGTGCTGTAGGTATAGCATCTGTTAACGATAGGTCTTTGATTACTGATAATAATGCTGGAGCTTTAACATTAGGTACTGGTGGTATTCTTACTAGATACGATTACTTAGTTACCTTAAATGGAGATAGTATTATTAATGATAAGAGTATTACTAATTCTGAAACTACTTTGTATTGGTATGACTTAGATAAAAATGTTATATGCTCGCTTAGTAATGATTTTAATGAGTTATCTAAAGTAAAACAAGTATAGACGTATTTAAATAGATTACCAGATAATGCTAGAAAGAATCCAGTGTCATTCTATGATAAGAAATACAACGAAGTATGGTTTAGAATATATGATAGATGTTTAATATTTAATGAACAACTAAATGTATTTACTTCTTTTTATACTCATAATCCAAACTGGTTCTTCCCATTCTCTACTAGATTAGTTACTATTAAAAACAATAATTGTTATTACTTACATAATATGTATGATGTTAATAGTACTACTAAAGAAGAGAAAATATCTTATGTTAGATTTGTAGTTAATAAAGATATAGCATATACTAAAGTATTCGATAATCAATGGTTCTCTGCTGAATTTGTAGACATTGGAGATGAAACTAAGCCTACGTTAATATCTGATATACACTTTAATACTAAGAATTAGGAAACAGAACCTATTGATTGGAAATAGATAGAATAGAGAGAAGATACATTTAGATTCCCAATAAGTAGAGAGAAACAAAATAATCCAGGTTAGCAACAATAGACTAATATGTCTTATGCTGGAAGGATGAGAGGAAAATACTTAATCTGTAATTACACATTGGATTGTAATGATAACAGAGAATTTAAGCTTCCTTATGTTAAAACAACTTATAGATATTCAATGTTATAATATGAAAACTAAGAAATTAAAAAGAGTTCCTCAATATGCTTTCGGTGCTGATGCTATTTCAAACTGGGGTAATATGAGTGGAGTAGATAAAGCGAATGTAGTTACACAAGGAGTTAGTGCTGTAGGTAGTATGATAGGTAATGCTACTAGTGGAAAGAAACCTACAGCGGCTGGTGTAATAGGTGGAATAGGATCTGGAGCTGCAATGGGTGCTTCTATTGGTGGACCTTGGGGAGCAGTAATAGGTGGAGCTATTGGTGGTATTACTTCAAGTATAGGTTCTGGTGGTTCTGTTAATGAACAGACTGGTGAGTATGAATTGCCATCAGGAATAGCTGGTCTATTTGGTCACAGTAAAAGTTATATACGTAACAAAGCTGGTAGAATTAAAAACGGTATTCAAGCTAGACAAATGTCTGAGCAAGTAGCAGCTGATTACTATTAGGAAAATGGATACAATGAATTAAGTTTATCTAAAGGTGGCGTAGTACCATCCACTGTAGCTTACTTAGATGATGGTGAAATGTTGAGAACACCAGACGGAACTATAGGTTCTATACCAGAAGAAGGTAAACCTACAGATTCTAATTTATTAAATGTACCTGTTGGAACTCAAGTATTAAGCGATAAGATTAAAGTTCTAGGAACAAATAAAACATTTGCAGAAATGGGAAAGAAGTTAATGAAGAAAAGCAACAAGAAAGCTAATAATATATATGCTGAAAATAGTTAGATGCTAAATGAGAGAAATAATTAGATAGCTTATCAGGCACTATTAGATTAGCAAGAAGCTTTGAAAAGTAAACAAATAAAGAAGAATACTGCTGCTTATGCAGATGGCACTAAAGGCATTAAACCATATGGATATAATAAAAATATGTCTGATTTTAAATACTATGTAGATAGTAGATCTAATCAAAATAATGGACCTAGACATATACCATCATCTGAAGTAGCAAGTAGATTAGGTATTCCTTATAATATTAATGCTCCTATTGGTAATGTAGATACGGCTAATGCTAGAAGTAGTAAATACTTTAACTATACTGGTAATCCTGGACAACTTCCAGTAGGTAATATATATGGTACAAATAGTAAAAAACCGAAAACTCCAAGTGATAATAACTGGTTAGATCTAATAGACAATATAGCTGCATTAGCTGGACCCATTGGTAATATATTCTCAGGTAGTCCTGAAAGAGTAGAAACATACACTTATGATCCAGTATATGGTCCTACTGATTATAACATAGATCCTATACTTAAAGAAGCTACTCTAAGCGATAGAATTGCTAGATACAATATGGCTAATATTAATCATAATACTGGAGCTAATATGGCATTTGGTTTACAATCAGCAGTTAATAGGAACAAAGCTATCGCTAATGCTTATGCTACTAAGAATAATGCTGAAAATCAAATGGCATTTAACAATGCTCAAATAGCTAATCAATGGGGACAACAGTATGCTAATGCTAGACATTTAGCTTCTGTAGAACAAGCTCAGAATGATGCAGCTGCTAGAAATATTCGCAGAAAAGGATTTGGTGATTTATCTACAAGAATATAGTAGATAAGTAGAGATAAACGTTTAACTAAAAGAGACTCTGCTGTACTAGAAGCTATGTTACCTTATTTGGAATATGGTATGACATCAGATCAATTAACTAAATTATATAATAATTTGAAAAGATAATGGCAACGAATAGATTTGATAAACCAATAGAAAGTGAGTATATTAGTTAGTATACACCAATACCTTTTGAATAGCTATATGCTATAGGTAAAGCAAATAACGAAAGAGTAGATAAAGCTTATTAGGATTTAGGTAATCAGTTTACTAAGTGGTCAGAGTTTAGATCTCCGTCAGCTATAGATACTAAGAGGTGGTATGATTTAACAGTTGGAGCTGGACAAGATATAGTAAATAAATTAGCAGCTAATCCTGATTTGATTAAAACAGCAGAAGGTAGATCTTTAATACAATCATTTATTAATACAAGACCTTATAACGAGCTAAGTTAGTTACAATAGAGCAGAGAAGGATTACTTTAGAGATAGAAAGTAAATCAACAACTTATGCTGTCTGGTAAGTATAATCCTTTATGGCATGAAGTTGATTTTACTAATTATAACACTTTAGATAGTGGAGTATTTAATGATGTTGCTCCATTAGCTTATAAGTCAGAAGTAGATTTAGTAAAACCTTATGTTGATAATCTAAAGCCTGGATTTATTAGACAAGAAGGTGCTTATGATTGGAGAGGAGTTTCATCTGAAAGAACAGATCAAGAAATAGCTAACAATATTTCTGCTATATATAACACTCCTGAAGCACAGAAACATATACAAGTATTAATACAGCAAGGATATACTCCAGAACAAGCTAATGCTTTATTTGCTAATCGTATATATAGAGCTGGTAGAGAATTTGCATATGAAGATAGAGAACTTAATCCTTTATCTAAGATATACGAAGAAGATAGATTGAAGAGAGCTAGAACAGGACAACAAACTGCTCAAAAACCCTTTAGATTGACAGAATCTATTGCAACTACTGGTGGAGATGCATTTAAATTAGGAACTCAAGCTTACATAGCTAATAAATATAGAGATCAGATAAATTCTTTAACTGATCAATATAATAAAGCTGTCGAATCAAATGATAATTTATCTGCAAATATATTTAAGGAACAATTACGAAAAATATATAATGAATCTAATAGTTACACACCAAATAAACTGTTTAATGAAATATTTAAAGAATATGCTACAGATGGTAAATTAACTAATATAGATTTATCAAACGCTACTAATGATATTTTGAATAGATTTGCAGCTCCATCTCCTATAGCTTCTGTAAATGATTTGTTACAAACTACTATACCAGGTGTTACATCTGAAACGGTTACTACTCCGTTAGGTAAATATAGAGTAATAGCTAATCCTAGACAATTAGATTTAGCTACAGATGTTATATCTGAAATAGCTGGTTATAAACACGTAGAATCTGGAAAGAATAAGTTTAGAGATGCTCTTAAAAACGGTAAGCTTACTAATGTTATTCTTCAATAGGGAGGTAATATTCTTACTTTACCTGTAAATAAAAATGGACAAGTACAGCCTAATTCTAGTTAGGTAATTACAGTAGCTATACCCCAAAGTCAATTAGATGCGTTAGGTATAACAGACGCAGATATGGTTATATCTGGAGCTAAAAGAATATACGATCGCTCTGGTAAGGTGTCTATATCTACAGAAATAAAAGAAGGTGATAAACGTAAACTACCATTTCAAAGATATTTAGAAGAAGGAGAGTACAGCAGTAAATATAATTATGAAGGAAAGGTATCTTACAACGTTCCTACAGAAGATGTATATTGGTAGATAGAATTACTAAATAAACTTCCAGATCCACAAGATAAATTAAATACTGAATACTTAGATCAACAAGCATGGAAGCTATCTATGACAGATGCATTTAGATCTGAATTATATCCAAGTACACAATAGGAAGCTTACGGCATTGGTTATTCTGCCGGAGAAGAAGAAAAATAAAATCGCATAAAAAATGGCTAAGAAAAATAAATTTAATTTGAATTCCCCCTCACTAGGACAATAGCTAGTGAGGGAAGCTATGACTCCGTACAGCGAAGGGTTTGATATATCGCAACTACCATAGTCATATGGAATAAATGAATTTACTACAGAACAAGAAGTGCCAGTAGTAGAAGAAGCTAAAGATAATAAAAGATCTTTAGCTGAAGATATTGTATGGAATACTGGAAAACTAATAACTAATGTATTAGATAATGCTAATCCATTATATCAGTATATACAAAAAGAAAGACTTAGTGTTGGATTGTCTAAATTACAAGACAATTTAATGGAAACAGAATCTAAATGGATACCACAGATATAGGAAGCTCAAAACTATTTAGAAGCTAAGTCTATTGTAGATAATATCTCTAATAATATACTTACAGATGAATAGAAAATAGCAGTACAAACTGTCAATTAGTTAGAACCTAATATAAAAGAGTATGCCAAATCTAATCCGTACTTAAGAGATTTATTCTACGATACAGATCCTACGAATGTAAATGGTAGTATAGCTATAAACTTTAAAGCTTTGCTAAATGACTTTAAAGATAATAATATATTCAACGTAAATCCGCTAGATAATATAGCTACAGCGTTAGAAGATAACGCATTAAACTAGGAAGAACAAGATTTCTTATGGAACAATAAATAGCAACAAATGTCTGATAAAGAAAGATTAGACGCTATTTAGAAAGTGTTATCTGATGCTAATGATGAATACGAAGATAAAACAGCTAAGATAGTAAAAAGATAGAATACTTTAAAGAAAGGTAATTGGTTGTACGATCCTACCGCTCTTACTAAAGAATTTGAGTAGAGAGTAAATGAATCTGAGTTATCTATTACTGATCCTAAATCTTGGTTTTATAATCTAGGTCATATTGGTAGTTCTTTGTCTGAAATAGAAATGATGTTCTTACAAACAGGAACTTCAATATTGGCTAATAAAGCAGCTAGAAGTCTAGCTGTTAGAGGTGCTATAACTGCTGTTCCAGGTATTGGTCAAGCAGCTACAGCAATTGCTTTAGGAGAATCAGCTTTTAATCTTTGGTTAGCTAAATATTACAGGCAATCTGAAACAGCTAGTGAAGTGTTTGACAACTATCAGCAAAGAGTATTGCAAAGTGCTAACGATAATAAGACAGATGTAAATAGAGTATTAGAATCTTGGGAACCTAGATTAGGTGAGTTAGGTTATCCTGTAGATTAGATGGACGAAAATGAAAAACTACAAGCTGGTTTAGCTCAAGGTCTGACTACAGATCAAAAAGATTTTGAAGAAATCAGAAACGATGCTTTTGATGGCTTACAAATGGTTAGAGATGTGAATGACGCTTTAAGTTATTCAGATTATTTACAAAGTATGCCGTTTTCCTATGGGGGTAAAATATTATGGAATTAGGCTAGTAAAGCATTAGCAAAAGCTAGAGGTATAGAAAGACCTTTAGATGAAATACCAAGTGTAGTAGACTAGATTGGTTTGGGTAAAGCTATTGACAGAGGTGTGGAAAATATTCTGAACAAAGCGTCTAGACCTGGACAAAATATTACTAGGAAACATTTATTAGAAAACATTGGTAAATTCGCTAAAGCTAATGCTATTAATTTTGTATCTGAACGTAGTGAAGAAGGTGTTCAATCTGTAGTTGGTAGTAGATATCAAAGAGGAGAATACGACTATTTAAAAGACAAAGGAATAAATCCTATATCTGCTGCATACAACGCTGGTCTTCTTGGGTATGAAGCCAATCTTGCTTACTTTGGTTTATCAAATGATAATTATCTAAATACAGATGATGAATTAAAGAAGGCGATGGATATTGGTGGATTCATAGGTTTAGTAATGCCATTTGCTGGTAATGCAGTACAATTGAAAAATGCAGTAAGACAGTATGCTTCAGATAAAGAAGTACAAAAACTTATTGCTAAAGGATATAGTAATGCTGAACAGGATAACAAAATGGATGTCTTCCTCGATGCTTTACAAGCTGGTAAAGATATTAATTATGTTACAGATTATTTAGAGTCTGCTAAAAAATTGAAACAGCCTGGAGTAACAGACGAAATGATAGATGAAGACAAAAATCTAGCTACTAATCTGTGGGCTGAATATCGTAATAAATCTATTGATGAAAATTTAAAAGATTTAGGTATTAAGAGAGGCAGCTCTGAGCATAGAAAAATAGTTAAGAACTATCTACATATTAAAGATAGATTGAATGAGGCAGAGCAATCAACTAACGATGTAGCCAAAGAATTAGAAAAGATAATAGAACAAGGTAAAACTAATAAAGATGATGTATTTCTACAAAAAGCTAGAGAATCTTATGACGCATTTGTTGAAAATAAAAGGTAGTCTGATGAAGATTATCAATACAAAATGAACGCTACTCCAGAATATGCAGACGAAATAGAACAAGATTTTTTATCTACTTTACCTACTTTTGATGAATATTCAAATGCTGTATATGATATTACTTATCTAAAATTATAGAATCAAGCTATAACAGATTTGTATAAAGCTCTTACTAATAGAACTAAAACTTTACAACAGTTATCAGAGGATACTGGTTTAGATGTAGATCTCAGAAATATAAATAATATGAGAAACTACATTAAAAGAGAAAAAGAAAGAATAGAAAGAAACGTTCAACAAATAGTAAGTACATATGGTATACAAAATTTAGATTAGGCTCAAGATCCAGTAAATGCTGAATAGATAAAGAATTATGTAACAGCGTTTGTAATGAATAAAGCTGTAAGAGATAGATTGAGAGATCAAGCCACAGCTTATATTACTGGTAAACTTAAAGCAGAATCATATTAGGATATCAAAGGATATTTGTTCAAAGATTTATCTGAAGAGCAATAGGATAATATTATACAAGAATATACAGATAAAGCACTAAGAGAAGGTAAACCTCAACCTAGTAGAAAATCTATTATATCTAAGTATAATCAACAAGCTCAGATGAAGTATAATGATTTACTAGAATTAGCTGATCAGGAACGTGCGTCTAGAATTGTAGCCAATTCGTTATTTGCTGAACATCTAAGTAAATCAGTTAGATAGGAAAAAGTTGCTAGAAAAGAAAAAGAGGAAGCTGGTGAAGTACTACCAGAAGAGGGAGTAATAGAAAATCCAGCAGCTGCTATTGAAGATACTACTAAGAAACAAGAAAAAGTAGAAGTTAAACCAGAAACTCCAATACAAGAAGGAGTACAACAACAGCCTGTAGTACAAGAAACTAAAACAGAAACAGCAGAACCTGTAATACCAGAGTCTATGTCTACAGATGTAGATGAAATTCTTAGAGAAGAAGAGCAAGCTTTACTAAATCAAAAAGGTAGATAGTTAGAAATAGAACCTAGTAGCGAAGATGTTCTGGTGGAAGGTTCTATAGAAGAATAGATACAATAGCCAGAAAAAGAAGTACAGGATATTATAGCCAGAGAAGAAAAAGTTGATGTAACTGTAGACGATGTTAGTCACATAGAAGATAGCACACCTTCTCCACAAGAGCTAGAATAGGAAGATATACGTAACAGAACTTTATAGAATCCTGATGAAGTATCTGGTGTTAGTGAACAAACATCTGAAGAAGTACCAGAAATTGCTGTAGCTACAGATGCTCAAGAAGCAAATGAAGAACAGAACACTAATACAAAAGATAAAAGTAATCCAGTACCACCAACTCCAACTCAAGTAGAAGACAGCAAGCCTGCTCAGGATGCTCCTACTATAACTATAGTTGATGGAGGTATATATGTAAATGATGGAACTACTTTTATATCTGATGAAGTATTGGCAGCAGAAGCTCAAATGCTAGAAGATACTTCTACTGAAGTATATGGAGAAACTGGCTACGCTAATATGAAACCTGAAACTGTTACTAATAACTCTGATGCATTGAGTAATAGAAAGGTATAGAAAGTAAAACATGTTTCTAACACGTTTTTCTTCCAACCAGATGCTGCATCTCCAATGAATATTACTGTGAATGGTAAACCTATTACTTTTACTAATAGTAAAGGAGAAGTAATACCTGTATTACCAGGAAAAGAATTATCTAAAAGACTTTTAAAGAACGGTTGGATAAATTCTGTAAATGCTTATTATATAGTAACTAACCATAGATACGGAGACACTTCTCCATATATGCAAGCTATTCACTTAGTATTAGAAGATACTGATGGAGTAATGATAGCTTCTCTAAGAACTCCAGATTATGTAGATAAAGAAATAGCATCTGGTAATTATAATTCTGAACAAGTTCAGTAGTTACAAAAGCAGAAAGAAAAGTTAATAGAAATTAGGCAACAGATAGTAAATGCTTACCTTGGTAGTAATAAAACTATACCTACTACTATTATAAAGTCTGTTAAACCGGCTAAATTAAGAATAAGTAATGGAGAATTTAATAACCAAAAATCTCCAGAAGGAGCTCCTGTAAGACGTAAACTTACAGAAGTTAATGACTTTGGATTAGAACAAAATAACGTAAGAAAGTTAGACCAACAAGTAAAGGAATTGCAAATTGGTTATGGTACTGGTTCTGTAAAAGACTTTGTTACTGAAACTTTTGTAATTCGCAAATTAGGGTCCAATGACGAATTAGCTGGTAATGGTGTTGGTAAATCTGGAGCATTATATATATTCCCAAAAGCAGAACAAACACCTAATGGTTCTATAGCTCCTATTCAATTGTCTATACATAAATTAGATTATGATATTTATGGAGATGAAGTTGAATTGGGAAAAGATGGTAAGGTTAATTCTTTAGCTGAATTAGCATATAAGTTATTAATTGGTAAAGTAAAACTTGGTGGAGCTGAGCAAGATGTGCTTGATATTATTGTTAATAATGGTTCCAAAACCATTATTGGTGATGAAGTTGGAGAAAAATATCCATTTCTAATGGATAAAATGTTGTATTATCATCCTGAAGAAGGTAATACGCATATACAATTTGCTGTAAGAAATTCTAATGGTAGACACATAAAAGTAGAATTTGATCCTAGCAGAGCTTCAGAATCTCAGCATAAATTAGCTATAAGAAAAATAGCTAAAGATCTGCATTGGAATACAGATAAGTATGCTTTATTGGAACCTATACCAAATAGTATTGTTAGACTAGCTACTTCTTATTTTAAACAGTATCCGAATGCTAAACAATTTAAGATAGCAGGTTTAGAGCAATTAGCTTTTACTAGAGAAGACTTAGGAATAGGTACTGATAAAGGACCAGTGTCTTTACTTACTTGGTTAATTAACACTGGTAAAATTGAAACAGATTTAGGTGATACTATATACAGAGCTCCTTTCATATATACAGACGGAGTAGCTGTACCACAAGTTACTGAAACAGAATTAGCTAGTGCAAGCAAACAATAGCCAGTATAGAAATCAGCATAGAAAAAGGTAGAGGAAACTAACAATAAACAAGTAAAATTAGATAATAAACCTATTTCTACTACAGGTATAGAATATGTTTCTACTGATGAGAATTGGTCTGAAGAATAGATTAAAGATTGGATGAAAGCTAATTCTCCTCAATACAAATATAAAACTGGTAAATGGCAAATAATTCGTAGAAACGGTAAACTGCAAGCTGCTCAGAAATTAGCTAAAAGGGGTTTAACTTCACAAGTAAAAGGCGAAGGTAAATTAAATGTGGATGAAGCTAGGTAGTGGCTGCAAGACAAACTAGGTATTGACAAATCAGATATTGTTACTTCAGAAGCAGTATTTAGAATGGCTAATGCTCCACAAGTATATGGTGCTTTAAAAGTATGTATGGATAGACTTAGTAGTGATACAGCAGCTAGAATATTCTTATCAGAACAATCTGGGCAAGGAGTAGAATTCCATGAAGGTTTCCATTATGTAAGTTAGTTATTAATAAATGATAAGCTTAGAGAACAAGTATATCAAGATTACGTAAAACAATATCCATATTTAAAGGATGCTTCTAAACAAGAAGTAGAAGAGGCTCTTGCTGAAGAATTCAGACAATATATGCTAAATGAAACTAAACCATCTATAGCATATAGAATTAAGAAATTATTTAATGCAATACTTAAAGTATTAGGTATTACTAGGAATGGAGATTTAGTAAGAACTTTATTTAATAAAATACGTAAAGGAGAGTTTTCAAAATATAAACCATCTAAGTCTGTACTAGAAGATTTTGAAAAAAGATTTGGCGGTACGTTGTACTATTACGTTCCAGGAGTAGAGGATAAAGAATTAAAGAAAATAGCTTCTATAGCAGATGCTACTACTTTCTACGCAGTAGTAGATTCTTTAAATGCTACAGTAATGGATACATTTAATATTAGTAGCATTGAAGATTTACAAAGTTTACCTAAGAAGATTAATGATATATTTGATGATATTCTAACTACTAACTTAGAGTTAGGAATGTATGATGAATCTCAAGAACAACTTATCAAAGATGTAATCAATAATAAAGAAGTATTTAAGAAACAAATAGATGATTACTTAAGAAACTTTAGTATTATTAAAAAGAATACTGAAGAATCAGAAGAACAAGAAAGAGAAGAAAGAGAACTTGGGGATAACCCTGATAATACTTGGGATAAAGAAAGTTATACAATAAGTAAAAAAGCCAATGTAGCTTTCAAAGCGAAACTATTCTTTTATTCTATTCCTAAAACTAAATACGAATTTGATCCAGAAACAGGTAATAAATACTTAGTAGAAGAGGAAGATGACTTGTTGATGACTACTAGATCTGAAGATTTCAATGTTGTGTGGAATAAGATATTAGAGAATCTATGGAACGTTGAAAGTTATTTAGACTTAGTAGATAAATGTTATAATCTTGGTAAAGTAGATCCATTCTTTATGACTGTATATAATAAGTTAACTTCAAAAGATGATCCTATTGATGAGGTCACTTAGACTCAGATATTAAATACAGTTAAAAGTGCAAAAAATAGTTTAACTGCAATAATTGTAGAAAGAAAGCAGATACCTTTTGCACAGAGAGGATCTGATGAACAAATAGAATATGCTACACAAGAATATTCTAATAAATTAAAATGGAGAATTCAGAATTCTGATGTATATAGAAAGATAAGTAGATTACCAAAGAAATGGTCGCAATAGTTCTTCTTGTCAGATTTAATTGATGTTAATGAGGATGGTACTAGAACTATAAATCAAGATAAGTTTCACTCTGCTGTATGGAAACATAAAATATTTATAGATAATGTATTAAAAAAGAAAGATAAAACTTTGGATGATTATGTTAAAGTTAGATCTAGCTTTATAGATATGTGTAATAATCTATCTATTAATATGGACGATTTAGCATTAGACTATTTACTTACTAATGGAACTGGTTAGCCTAACATGCAATCATTTGAGAATTTCTGGAGATCTGCAAATGCTAGTACTTCTTTAACTAAAAGTATATTAAATAATATTAACATAGCTGCAATTAGAGGTACAAGTAGTATAAAATCCAGAAGTGGAGAAACTGCTAGAACATTTGATAGAATATTCACTAGTAGAAAACCAGATGCTTAGATAAATCTAATGGCTATAGCTTGGGGTAGAACACACCCATCTCCAGAAGAATTTAGTGTAACTGGAGCGGATGGTAATCTAGTATATCCTATTACAGAGAATAATTATATGTCAGACCAAATAAGATGGTTGAAATATAATTTAAATGGTAAGAGAGAATTATTAGGTAAAAATCCTTACTCTGCAAATTCTTTGTTGTTACAGTCTATAAATAGTAATGCTGATTTAATTAAATTAAATACTTATCTAAACTTAGAAGAGAATCTGCAAAACACTAATCGTGATTACTTTGGTATATCTCCTATAGAGGATTACTTATCTAAAATGACATTTGGATTTAATAATCACTTATTTTGTCCTACTATGTCTGATAAAAAGACATGGCACACTATAAGTGGTATTCAAATGGTCAAGGATTTCTTACCATCTACAGCTATCACTGATTACGAATACAATGAAAACGGAGATATAACTAGAGTTATATTTTAGGATCAAAAGAGAAGATTCTCAGATAGAACTTTAAATATATTCAAAGGATATTTAAGAGATGAATATAATGCTATATAGAAGTATTTTGCTACTAAACAAAGTGTTATAGATAATCCCAATCTATCTGTTGGTAATTACTATGGTAGTAAAAAAGGTAAATACGCTGATGGTAATGGTGGAAGATTTAGATATTTTAATAAGATAACCATTAATGGTGATACTTATAATTTAAATGAAATTCTAGCTAAAGCAGAATATTCTAATGACTCACAATCTATACAAGATATTCTTAATGTAATCAAATAGGCATTAGATAACGATACTGTAATTAAGGAAGCTATCAATGATTTATTAGTAGGTTATGTAAATAATGAAATATCAAAAGCTGTAGAGTTAGGTGTAATAGGTGAAGACTTAAGTAATAAGTATATACCTATAAACTTTGTAGAAGAATTTGAAAAAATAAGTTCTAAAACTGATAGTAGAGATAAAGTAACAGATGTGATATACTCTATCATAGCTTCACATGCCATCAACAGTGCGATTTCTACTATAGAAATAGAGAAATGTTTTACTGGAGATCCAGCATTATATAAATGGCAAAAAGAACTTATGGTATATAAGCCCAATGATGATTCATTTGTGCCTGTTATATCAGATGAAAGAACATTAGAAGCTTGGATAGATAAACATGACCCAGATGGAGATAAATCAAGTTATTCTGCTTATTATATGATAACTGGTAGAGATGTAGATAAAATTAAACGTCTATCTTCAGTATTGTCTACTGGAACAAACTTGAGAACTAAATGGGGAGATACTAAGGATTAGGAAGATAGAAGTGATTCTAAATTCCAAGTATTATAGTTATCAGATAATGAAATAGGATCTACAGTATATGATACATTATATAGTATGTTTAGAAAATCCTTAATAAAGGATATGTTCCAAAAAGAGTTTGGTGTTACTGATTAGCAAGCATTAAATGCCGTTAAGGACGATCATGCTATAGAAAGTACATTAGGTAGATTACGTAAAAAGAATCCAGATGCTATTAAGTTTATTGAACAACAAGCTAAAAATAGCGCTAAACCATATGCTGACGGAGAAATTAATCAAGCAGATGCTGCTGTTTACATCAGACCAGAGTTCTATAAGAGATTGATGAAGTCTTTAGGAGAATGGAGTCCTGAAATCGAAGAAGCTTATAATATTATGGAGTCTGATGATAGCTGGTTGAGTGATACTGAGAAGTATCAAAAAGCAATTAAAGCTATCACACAACCTCTTAAAATGGTTTACTTTGGTGATCACTTTGATTAGACTCTTGGTATGAATGTAAACACATTTGATAAAATGGCTTTATTCCCACTATTTAAGACTTTTGCTAAAGCTGATAATAAATATTTATACGATCGTATGAATGATGCTAGTAAAGGTTATATAGACATGGTAGCGTTTGAATCAGCTATTAAAGTTGGTGGTAGAAAGAAGTTATCATTCTATAAAGATGGTAAAGTAAACTTATCTGAATTAACATCTAATAGTGATATAGACGGCATTTCTGGTAAAGGATTGGCAACATATACTTAGGATTTAACTCAAATTAGGTTGCAGTTAAATACTGATCCACACGAACACCTTGAAAGATCATTTGGTACACAAGCTATTAAAATTGGTTTTGCTAACGTAGTAGATACTCGTACTTATGGAGAAAATAAAGGATTAGCTGTAAAAGGTTCTGAAATTAAGAAGAACATTATGGATGCTATTAACTCACTATCCAGAATAGGTTAGAATAAAATAAGAAAAGAGTTCTTTACTAACGGCAAAGTAGATAATCGCAAAATAGTAAATTATCTTTAGAGATAGGCTACAAATTCAGGTATGTCTGCTGAAATAATTGCCAATTTAACAGTTGATGAAAATGGAAATATTATAGTACCAATTGAAGCTCAAAGTATTAGAGATTGGATTCAAACTAAGATAACTTCTTTTGTCAATAAAGCAGTAGTAGATGTAAATACTCCTGGTGGTTCTGCTATTCAGATGTCTTCATTTGCATATGAAGCTGTTGGTAGAAGTGTAAAAACTGATGCAGAATTAGGTTCAGCTTTTAATCAAGGAAAGAAATTAAAATTCTTAGCTAAAGAAGGTCATATGCAAGTTATACTTAGTGAAAACTTCTTTAGAGATATATTACCAGAAGAACTTAAAAATGCAAGTTTTTATAATAAACGTAAATGGTTGATTGACAATGGTATAATAGGTAGCAGAATAGTAGACGGTGTAGAAGTAGAATCTAAACCTTATGGTATAGGATATCGTATTCCCACATAGGGTTTGTCTTCAATGTTCTCGTTCCAAGTAGCTGATATTATGCCAACTACTATTGGTGATACAATTATAGTTCCTGAAGAATTTACAGCTATGACTGGTTCTGACTTCGACGTTGATAAACTTTATCTAGCTACATATACATATAAAGATGGTAAAAGAGTAAGTTCAGATGAAAAATCGGAACAAGGCTATGTTAATAAGTTGCTGGATAATTACTCATTAGTACTAACTGACTTTACTAATATTGCTGAAACTAGAGCTTCTATTGATACGTTGACGAAGATTCTTCAAAAGCAAATTCTTCCAATCGTTCAACCAAAGAATACTATAGAAGTAAATCCTATGTATGAATTAGCTCCTTCTTTCTAGCTTTCTAGAAAGACAGAGTATACTGGTGGTAAAGCAGGTATTGCTCCATTTGCACTTAACTCTACTAATCATGCATTAACTCAATTTACTCACTTATGTATAAATTATTCTAACGCTAATAGATATAATTTAGGTCAATTAGATTAGGTATATGGAGAAGATGATCAACGTATTATGGACTGGTTATCAGCATTGATTAACGCCCACGTGGACGTTGCGAAAGACCCATATATTATGGCTTTGAACGTAAACTCTATTACTTATAATATGACTTCTCTACTCATTAGAGGTGGTAAAGGTGAGAATACTTTCTACTTCTTAGCCCAACCTGCATTGCGTAGGTTTACTAAAGAAATGTTAGAAAGTAAAGGTATAATAGGTGCAGAAAAAGGAATAACTGAAAGAGATAAACTTAAATCTATAGCTAAAGAATATATGACTTCTTTGAGAGAAGCGATTGTATCATTAGATGATAGTGATTCTAATAAAGCAAAGTATGCATAGTATTATAATAGTTTAGCTAGTGAATATTCACTTCCATCTATAGAAGGGTATGATGCTGTTGAGGTCAATTATAATGATGTGTTTGATAAGAAAGTAGCATCTGAAGCGTTAAAAAAACCAAAAGAAGTCAATGGATTATATCAGCAAGTCATATCTATTAGAGCTTATCAAGATTTGTCTTCAGATACAGAAGTTTTATCAAATTTAGTTCAATTATCATAGATTGATACTAAGAAATTTGGTAATACCTTACCGTTACAGTTAAATTTCAAACGTAGATTAAATAGATATATAGATAATTATCAAAGTAGGTTCTATATAAATGGAGCTGATAACATAGAAAAACCTATAAACTATTACTTATCTTCTACATTCCTTAAGTAGAAACTAGATGCTGGTATAAATACTCCTAGAATATTATTAAGCGGACAAGTTATAGAAGCTACAAAAGGATATAAGACAATATTTAATGCTGCATGTGACTTCTTTTTAGGTAATTCTTCAGATAAAAACACTGTAGCTGAATTATCAAAAATATTAACTACCTCACTAAGAACTAAAGCTGTAGTGAATGCAGTTGAGGACTTTAATATTAGCGATAAGAAATTCCTTAATATGTTAAGAGGACCTAAAAGTATAGCTAAAAGGTTAACTTAGATTAAAAATGATTTAAGAAAACGTAATGATTTACCAGCAATTGCGTTCAATGGTCATATTAAGAATGAGTTACTTAACTATCTACAAGAATATGCATCTGATGGTACTAACTAGAAATATGATAGAATAGTAACAGCAGATAACGCTTTAACTAATACTGCTACTTATGAAAACAGATTATTGTCAGCATATCAAGATCTACTAGACTGTGAAGATGAAGGTATAAGAAAGTTTGCTAATAGATTGGGTGTATATGCTTACTTAACTAGTTTCGATAATAGAAGTACTGATTCATTCTTCGATGTAATAACTACTGCTTGGAAGAAACAAAAAGGTTATTCAGATGCAATTAAAGCTGCTATAGAAATACTTAATAATGATAAATTAGTAGGTATGGATTATTTTGGTTTTAATTCTGAAAACATGCAGAATAATAACTTTACAGAGTTATTTACAGAAATAGCTAGAAACGCTTATAGAAACGATAAGATAGTTAAACCATATCAATTAAGTAATTACGATAATAAATATGGTACATTAGTTCAAATAAAACCCGAATCTAAGCCAATACCAGCAGTATTTAGTAGTTGGAGAGCTAATCAACCGTTTATTAAGATTCAACTTAATCCTAATGACATCAATAGTTATATATTGTATCAGAAAGTAGCAACAGTATATCAAACTGATGAAAATGGTGATCCAGTAAAAAATACAAAACAATCTGTATATAAAATTATACCAGCTTTAGGTACTAAAGATGATAGAAAAGTTTACTATGAATATCAAAAACAATCTGGGGAACAATCTGCGTTTGAAGAAAACGCTTTACCTAAAGAAGCTATTTGGAACAATGGACAAATAGAACAATTAGTCTAGAAATTTTTTGAACCTATGACAAATAAAAATCATACCACTTTAGTGTATGAATCTTCAGATGCTATAGTAATTAATACTGTAGAAAAACAAGAAATAGTTAGCTTTGAAGAGCCAGAAGTTACAACAGTAGGTTCAGATTTAGAAGCATCTAATGAAATACATAATACAGAAGATACTTAGTCTTCTACTATTTATGGAGAAGTAGACGAACAAATTTCTACAATAACGGTAGGACAAGATGATTCTGTTACGTTATCAGATATGCAAGTAGATATGGAAGATGGAACTTAGACTATAATAAGTGACGATGTATTGAATTTTACAGAAATAACTGATGATGTGTTTGGAGAAAGTCCATACTTTGATTCTATATTAAATGCTGGTATTACTCAGTATGAATAGGTACAAGATATAATTACAGATATGAATACTGGGACTGATACTGTTCAAGATATGAAATTTAACGATGAAGCTTATAAAAACTGTAAAGGTAAATAATTATGATTATATGTCCAAATTTTAGTGATAAGAATGTCCTAAAAGAATTTAATGAATTAAAAGAATTGGTAGGCGAAATTGGCGCCTACCATATCTGGAATGAAAACAATGGTAATCCTATTGATTAGACAAAAGATGGTAAACCGTCTAAGCTATTTTCAGACTTACTGTAGTATTACAATGGTGATAGAGCTGCTGCTATAAAAGGAAAAGCTAAAACCTTTACAGAAACGTTTAAAATGTGGTTTGGAGACTGGTTGCATGATCCTAATAATTCCTCTAAAATAGTAGATGAAAACGGGGAACCGAAAGTGGTATATCACTATACAAATAATCCAGAATTAAGTGAGTTTTCAGCTAATTTTGATAATTATTTTTCTAAATTTAAAGGCGGAACTAAAAATGCATTTTTCTTTACTGAAAAACAATCAGATGGGCTGCTAGGTCGAACGATTGGTATACCAGTATTTTTAAATGTGAGAAATTTAGAGAAACACAGCGGTACAAAATAGCAATTAAGAGACAGTGGTGAAGGATTTGTACCAATAGTAAACAGGGCATCAGAATAGGATAACAGCGGGGTGGTGTTTACAAATTTTGATGATAACTAGAAAGTAAATCAAACTGTATATGTTGCTACTAGACCAAATTAGATAAAATCTATTGATAATTCTGGTTCTTTTTCTACTTCTGATAACAGAATAAAAGGGTCAGAGCTAGATGAATCCTTATAGTATTACTTAGCTAATAGTCTAGATGAAAGATATCAGCAAGATGTACAAGAATATATAGAAGCATATAGATAGTATTTTGATAAATATGATTATGCTACTAAAGAAAATCTTGAGAAAGAATTGGAAAAAGTAATACAGAAAATACACGATGGTCTTAAAGCTAGATTATATACTCTGAATAAAAAAGATACTAATGTTACAGATGAATTTAAAGCAGCTTTAACATTACAAATATCTGAATTAGAAAATAGAACAGTAGATAGAATTTAGAACATAACTAACTTTATATATAGTACTAAATATGATATACTATCTACTATAAGACAAATCAGAGATGTAGTAAATGGAGTGTAGGATAAAATGACACTAAAGTAGTTGTTAGATCTAAAACAAGATTTCTTTAATTTCTATTGTCCAATGTTAGATGAATGTGTTAATACTTTATCTGCTACAGAGGAATATAAATACATAGTTGGAGAAAATCTATATAGAAATTTATTAAAGGAAGCAAAAAGAATGCAGACTATTCTAAATGTAGGAGCTAACAATGTTAATAACATGATTACTAAGTAGTCTGCTGAAGAAATTAGAAGAATTGGTATATCTGTTAATAGTCCAACTATAGAAAATTATATATAGGAACATCAAGAAACAGTAGGTAAAGATATATTAGCTATTACCGCTTGGGTAGGAGCTGGAGATAAAATTAATGACGAAGCTATTAGAGCTTTATTTCATATAACTCAAAATGCAGAATTTGAAGTTAATAGAGCTACTTACGAAAAGTATAATAAACTAACAGAACTGTTAAAAAAAGCTGGTACTTTTAATCAAAAAAAATTAGTAGAGCTTGATGAAAATGGTTTACCTACTGGATATCTAGTCAGAAAAAGAAACTATGGTAGATTTAATAATGACTATAAACAATTCTTAAAGTAGCTCAGAAGTGATTTAGGTATGTTAGATGTAGATGATTTACGTTCTGTAAATCCCACTATACGTACAGAGTATAATAAAAGAAAAAACAAATGGTTATCAGAACATTGTGAAAGAAAATATACTCCTGAATACTATGAACTATTTAACAATCTATCACCTTTAGCTGCTGATGCTAGAGAATTAGTACAAATAAAAATACACAAATTGCTAGATACGGTAAAAGATGTTAACGGATTCTATGATACAAGTAAGTTATCAGAAGAAAACCAAAGTAAACTAAAGGATTTATATCTAGAAAAAAAATAGTTAGCTAGTATATATGGTATAGATGGAAAATTAAAGCAAGGTGAAGAATATGAAATAGCTGTAGAACTAGCCGCATTAAATGATAAATTGTCTAAAGGTATGGTTTTAAAATCAAATAAAGCATTATTTGATAAAATCAAGGCTGAAAAAAAAGCAAATTTATCTGAAGCTCAGTATCAAAGATGGTTATAGTATAATTCTAGAGATGAGTATACTTAGGAATTTTACGATGATCTTTCTAAAGTAGAAAGATCTGAAATAAATAATGAATCAGATAAAAAGCTATATGAATAGTTACAAGAAAGAAAAAGAGCCATACTTAAACAATTTAGAGATGATAAGACACACGAAATTGAAAAATTAATACCAGGAGTTGCTCAGGCTGAATTAGATAAAATAGATGTAGATTTATATAAGATAAGAAAAAGAAACGGTAAAAAGAAAACTACTGGATTAAAATTCAATGATATAGCTAAAGTAATACCATCTAAATTATTTTATAAACTTAGAGCTGATGCCATTGCTAATGGAACTTTAGCAGAATTTGAAATGACACATTGTAATAGAGATAGTCAAGGTAATATATATCCTAAATCTTATCTTACAACAGTTGTTCCAGTGAAAGAAAAATATATACTTAAAGAACAGCCATCTATTTACTTTTCAGAGGTAGATTAGAATTCTCCATTTGTTAATAAGAACTACAAACCAGAAGTTGAAGACTAGGGAGAATACTATTTGCCTAAATTAGAACTATACGATAATTCAGAAGCATTTAATAAAGTATCTTCAAATGAAGATTTACATGAATTATACAAAGAATGTGTGAATACTCTTAAAGAATCAAATAGCAAACTTACTAATCTTACTAATTTAAGTTCATATAGATTGCCACAAATATCAGGTTCTATGTGGAGATATGTTAGAGCTAGAGGTTTTGAAGGTTTTAAAGAATATTGGAAAGATAAAGTATCTACTAGAAATGACGATACTGGTTTAAACGATGAAACAGTAGATACTGGCACAGATAAATTATATTTTGTTCCACAGAATTATGTTAAAAGTCTGGATGATCCTTCTACTATTACAGCTAATACTGTTGGCTCTATAGTAGAGTATTTTAAAATGGCTGAAAACTTTAGAATAAAAAGTGAACTCAAACCTAAAACCGAAGCTATCTTACAATTTATAGGCAATCGAGACGTTAAAAGTAAGTACAGAGGGAGAAGTAAAAAAGGATAGGAATCTAATATATATAAGTTTGCTAAAAGTTTCGTAGAGATGAATATATATGACATTAAGACTAAATCTGCTATATGGGATATCAAAGAAAGAGATTATTCTATACTAGGATTTAAAGGTCATATAAAACCTAGAAAAGTTAATTTTACTAAATTAATGCTAGGATTAAAAGCATTAGGAACTACTGTAAATCTAGGTTTAAACATTATATGTGCTACTACGGGTTTTTTTACAGCAGTCTATAATGATATAATTAATTCGCTTTCTGGTAGATATTATAGTTTTAGTGATAGTCTTAATGGAACAAAAGCATTAATTGTAGACTTATTTAAAAACAATTTTAGTTTACTTAGTGATTATCATAATAGTACATAGATGAAGCTAATGGAATATTTTCAAGTGGGCGCTGAAATAAAAACAGACAGACTTAATCTATCTACTTTTCAAAAACAAATAGCTAGAAACTGGGCTTTTGGAGTATACTCTTTAAGTGATTATGTTGTAAAAGGTCATATTCTAAATTCTGTTATGTACAACTATAGATACGTAAATGGAGAGTTTCTTAGTAGCGAAGAATTTAAACGTAAATATAGTAACGACGAAGTAATGTTAAATCAATGGAACACATTTAGATCCTCTAGAGATTTAGTAGAGTATAAAAACGGTAATATTGTAACTAAAGACCCTGCTTATCAAAAAGCCTGGGATGCTAAAAAAGAAACCATTGGTAACACTGCTAGAAATTTAGCTCAATCTGCTGATGGTTAGCTTACTCCACTATAGAAAACTATGTTAAGTAGTAATATTATAGGAAGTTTAGTAATGATGCATAGACAGTTTATGCCTATTATACTTCAAGAAAGATGGGTATAGAATAGACAATGGGATTATAGTTCTCAAAGATATAAAGAGGCTTTGTTTAGAGTTCCTTTTAGTATTATTTCTGCAATAAGAAGAGATACTAGGAATATTAGTTTATGGTAGAAGTATATGTAGAATTCTACATACGATTAGCGTAGAGTAATAAGACAATTATCTTTAGAACTAATAGGTGTACATATATTGCATTTCTTCTTAATGCCAATAGCAAAGGCTTGGGCAGATGATGATAAAGATAATATATTAAAACAATTATTAGCTTTTGCTTTAGTAAGAACAGATTTTGAAACTATGATGTCTTCTACCCCTTGGGCAATCCAAGACGCTATCTCAACTATCAAAACTCCATTCCCCATTTATAGTTATTATGATAACTTTTCTGGATTAATTTCTACTGTACCAGCATGGGTACATAATCTGATTAATAATGAAGATGAAAAAATAGATAGAGGTGCTTATAAAGGTTTTTCTCCTACTTTTAAATTTGGAATGAAAATAACTCCGTTTAAAAATATATGGGAATTATAGGATATACCTTCTAAAAGAAGATATTACGAAACTCAAATTGCAAATAGAGATTCTGATTAATGAAAAAGGCTGGATTATTTCCAGCCTTTTATTTTTAACAAGTACAAGTATAATCAGAGCAAAAGTCATTTGACTTAAGCAAATCATCAAATTGATCTAAGTAGTCTTTCCAAATAACAACTAAATCTTTTACATCTAAATAACTATCAGTAAATCTACCTTTTTTACAGAATTCTAATTCTTGTATTTTATCTTTACTAACTTTAAATGAAAAGACAATATAAGATTGTTTATTTATAGTATAAGGAAACCAGTTATAATACGTTTTATTACAACTGATTTCCTCTATTTTTTTAGATAGTTCATAATGACTACTAAACTTATAAACTAAATATAATTTTCCTTCAGAATTGTCTCCTTTTAAATTTGTATACATATTTACAAATGCTGGACAATCAAAGTAAGATATCTTTGCTTCTATAAAATCACTTAAAAATATTAGGCATTTATTATAGTTTTTCAACACCATCACCTTCGTAGTATTCTACTGAGTGATCCCATTGATCTGTACTGATATGATATGAAATTTTCTGTAAAGAATTGTTAATTAAATCAACTTTCTCACTGAGTATTTTATCATTTTTCATGTTAAACACTCTAATTTGATTTTCAGAATCTTTACCTATGGCAATAATATATGCTTCAAAATCATATTCTTCAGAATTAAGATTTAATACCTCTTGCATATACCATTGAATTGCTAATCCATAATAAGCAATTTGTCTGTAATAATCATATTCTTCTACAGAATGTGCAAAATCATAGACATTTACAGTTGTTTTTAAGTCAATTAGAATTATCTTCTTATTAACATGATCAAAACATACTCTATCTAGTAAAGATTTACATTTAATATTATTGATTCTATTAACTTGCCAGTTAATATGAAATTCATTATGAGTTTCAAAAGTAGATGGTAAATTAAAAAGCAATTCATTTGCTTTCTTGTGATTCTGAATATTTTCCTTAATCTTCTTAAGCATTTGTAAATCAGCAAAGCTAATTATCTTCTTATTATCATCTTTCTTACTCAAGTATTCTAAGTAATCTTGATAAATCATAATAAGACCTTCAGCTTCTTCAATACATTTCTCATCAGATTTCTTATTACTATAAGCTTTTTTATAAGCAGATAGTTTAAGCTTATCTTGAGATTCTAATGGATTTACTTGCATAAGTCTATGATACTCATCTAATAAATCCTTTTGCTGTTTTACTTTAGGTGTTGCAAAATCAAGAATAATATAATCTTTCCAGAATTCATCTGGTTGAAGTAAATATTCATGAATCATAGTTCCTTTTTCAAGAAAAGAAAAGTTCATTCCCTCTTCTTTTCCATCAAGCATATCACGAAAATACCTAGGACCTCTTTTAATAAACCATCCTATTGCAGAATTACTTACTCTGCTATTATCTTCGTAATAAGGAATACTAATATCCATCTTATTCTTTAACATACTCTATAATTACTTTTTCTTCTATAGCTTGTATTTCTATAGTATTATCAATAACATTATTGAACATTGCTTCAATTGCAATACGTTCACTATCTGTAACAATTCCTTCTACTTTCATACTTAATCCTCCATGTCGCTAATTACAGCTGACTCAGGAACTTCTGCTGAAGTATCCCAAACTAATTCATCTTCTTTATCTTGTTGTAGTTCAACTTCTTTAAATGTCTTAAGCCAATCTGCTACATTATTATTGTACGCTTGACTAATAAGTTTATCTAAGAATGCTTGTTCTACTTGTTTCTTTTCTTTTTCTGTCATAATATCTAACACTACAAATTCATAATTCTTTTTAAAACTATAACAACCATTCAATCTAGAACAATTGTATCTTCCAGAATTTACGTCACTAGATCCATCATGCCAATGTCCATATAAATGATATTTACTCTTTCCAAAGGAGAAAACATCTAGAGCTTCATTACAAAATGGATTATCATGTGTTAGTAGTATATCACATTGTGGTATATCTTCATAAGTATCAAATCTACTAAATGCCCATCTGTCCTCTTGAAATTCAATTGGTTTAATCCAAGGAGATCCGTAGAATTTAACACCTTCATATATATACATTTCATCTATAAGAAATACTAATTTACCTTTAGATAAAATTTGCATATGATCTTTAAAAGAACCCCATTCATTTAATTTATACTTATATTCTAAGTAAAAATCATGATTACCTGGTATAATAATTACCTTCTTACAAGGTAATTTATCTACCCACTTTATGAATTTTGTTTCCCACCAATGTTTAGATGCTTCAATATTTCTTTGAACATTTAATGTTACTACATCACCGCATATACATAGTACATCACACTCAGGTATATTCTCAATGAGATTACCATGTATATCACTTATACCGCATATTTTCATGTTTATATAAGTTAAAAGGCTAGAATATATCTAGCCTTATTTGTTTTCATGCTGCATCACAACATTCGTAATCATCATCACTATATTCATTATCTTCATTATCATACTCATCGTCATATTCTACAGTATCACTAACTTTAGTTGGTATATTTTCAGTAGAGATATTCATAATGTTTATGATTTCCTGAAGACTAATATCTTCATCTTCTAGCATTTTGACTTCACTCATGAAAGAAACAATATTATCCATAGAAAGTAGTTTAATATTCTCTTTACAGAATTTTACTACTTCTTCTTTGTTCTTAATACCAAAATCATCAGCTAGCATAGGTAAGAATGCAGCATTTTCATCAGGAGAATATCGACGTAAATAACGAACACGTGAACAACGATCTTGCATATACTGACTAACTTGGCTTAAGTCATTGCAAGTCATAATTACTAGTTTCTGTGCAGTCTTTTCAACTCCATCTAAGAAATCTAGCATATACTCAGTTTTGAAGTTCTTTTCAACTTCATCAAACAAAACACATACTGGAGTAGTAAAGGACTTAAAAAACTTAATAAGTTTACCTTCTGGATAATCAGGATTAACTACAATAATAGGTAAACCTGATTCCTTAGCTAATATTTTTGCCATTACAGTCTTACCTGTACCTTTAGTACCAGCTAGCATTACACCAGTAGTATTTGTATTTGCTTTATTAAAATAGGTTATAATACGCTTCTTAAATATATCATCTGTTTTAGTAGAATAGACTTTCTTTGGTAGATTTAATTCACCATTTTCCTTGAATATAGGTGAATCTTCCCATCTATTCCAACTCAGATCATATACTTTACCAGGTATCAAATCATAATCAGCACCTTTAGGTTTTGCAATTATCTGTTCTCCTATTTTAATAAATTCATTCTTTGTCATAATCTGAAAATTTAAGATTTTAATTTGTTGATTAACTCATCAACTTGTTTTTTATTCTTTACTAAATAAAATTTAGTATCGGGTTCATTCAAGCTTAAATAATACTTGAATAGTTTTTCTCTATTTGCCCAAGAATCTGTAGCAAATCCTTTGCATTCTATAACAAAACCATCTCCTACAAAATCTGGTAAATAAGTAATAGCTCTAACTGTAGAGTTATTATATACAAACTTAGGAAGTAAAGTATATCTATGCTGTTCATATTCAGCTGATATACCTGCTTCCTTTAGTTTCTAATATGTATAAGCTTCTAATTTAGATCGAAATACTATTCCATCTATTTCTTGTTTAGTAGCATTACGCACTTTCTTGTTTAAGACTTGTTTTAGCATAATTAATATAATGTTGCATACTATCACTAGTTATTTTAAACGTTTCAATTCTTTCAGAAAAATTACCATTTTCATCCGTAAATCCTACTGAATATAAGAAAGAATAATCTTTATTATATTTGAAAGCTTTAAACATTTCTTTAATTGAATTTCCTATAAACTTACGTTTTTTATTCCATTCAATAAATTCTCCATGCAACAATACACTTACTAATTTGATTGGAATCAATAATAACTTTCCAAGTATTAGAGCTAAATCAAAAGGTAATGCTATTACTTTACCTATAGTTTTTAATAGTTTCATTTAACCAATTTTTTATTTCTTCAAAGTTGTTTGCTTTAACAGCATCAGATACGTCTTTAGCTTTGAATTTTTTGTTAATAAACATTGCTTCTAAGCCTGTTTCTCGGCTTAATTTGCGACTTCTTTTTACTCCAGCTACGTCTCTATCAAATAGTATTATAATACGCTTAAAACGCGTCTTAAGTTGCTCTAATACGTCTTTAGGTAGAAATGTACTCTCTGAAGATGGAGAAACTGCTGGATAACCCATTTCATGCAAACACATAACATCTTTCATAGACTTTGTAATAAATAGTATATCACCTTTCTGAGGCAACTGCTCATAGCCTTGGATATCATAGTCTGTAAGATTGTTTCTCCACTTAGTATATTTATCTGCTAATGGTCTATATATTTTAAAGTTATTATAGACCTTATATGCATACATTGGATTTTCTCGTTTATAAGTACCCTTTACTATTCCGTTACATAAATAATATTTAATACTATTTACATTGAATTTCTTTAGAGTATTTATAGAAATATTAAACTGTTTCCAGTAATTGATATCTACGTCAGTAAATTCCTGACGTACTACACCAATTACTGTTTCAGTTGACGGTATATATTGCTTAGAGCTAACGAGTTTAGTGTTGTTAGTAATATTTAACTTATCTACTATATCAGATAATATATCATTATATTCTGTTTTACCAGTAAATAATGACACAAATTTAATTACATTACCACATTCACCTGTTCCATGATCTTTAAAAAGTAGTTGTTTAGTACGTTTACTATAGTAAATACCAAAGGATGGATTTTTATCCTTCCTAAATGGACTATTGTATATCATACCTACTTTAAATTGACCTATATATTTTGCATATATATCATATTCTGTTACTTTAGAAAGTATCCAATCTAGAGTAATATTATCTGGGAGTTTTGCTCGCTTTCTACTATACATATGCAATCTGTTTTAGTTTGCTACTAGTCGTGGAATCGAACCACGCCTATCCAGAGATAGATTTTTATTTCTGCTGTGCAGGCTCACGCTTCCATAAATTATCTAATATCCTTAAATTGATAGTGCCATATAGGATTGTTACAGATCCTCCTAGTAGTTGAAACTATTCTTCTTTATTAAATAGTTTCGATATTCTTTCTATAGTTGATTCTGCATCTTCATCAGTTAAAGCTTCGCCTGTCTGAATGTAGATGTCAGAAGTTGTTTCTTTCTTCATTGGTCTAACTGAATGTCCGTATCCCCAATTCATTTTAAATTTAGCATTCCAGAATTTAAACATCCAGTATCTAAAGAACCAAGGAGATATTGCTGTAAGTATTTGTCCTTTAATTAAAGGATCTTCAAACTTTTTAATTATAACTTCAACTCCAAGAAATCCTATAGGTTCTTCATTAAAATAACCAGGATCTTCATTATCTGCATATGCAGATATTTGTACTCGGTATCCTTGAGATTCTAGCATATCTATAATTCTCATAGCGGTATATGCACGAACCATAAGAGCTTGAGCTGAACACCAGCAATTCTCACATATAGAAATATGAAGCTTAACGAACTTACCAGTACCTATACCATGTGTAGGTATTCTTTTCTTTAGGCAAGGTAGACCTTCTATGTACCGATCAAAGTTCATATCATCTCCATCAGAATCATCGTACTTATATTTATGTTTACGACCTCCTAGATTTATATCCTTTTCTATTTTCTTTAAATTATCTAAACCTTTGGTATAACTATATTTAGAATCATGTATTTCTGCTATAGATAATCCTCTAAAACAAGGATCATCGCTATTTTCAATATTATTTATTTCAGCAGGATTACCTCCTTCAATATTGTCACATTCTCTGTAAAATTCATCTAATGAATTTATATTAATATTTAAATTCAGTTTTTTCATTACGCTGCTGTTTTAAGTTCCATTGTTGAAGTAGAATTTGAAAAACGGTTACGTATAAATTCAATTGTTGAATCAACACTTTGTCTAGTTTTATTTTCTTCTACTTTTTGAATATATTGTTTTACTATATTCTTTTCGGTATCAGACCAGTTAATAATAAGCATATCTTTCCAGTCTGACATACCTACTTTCTTCATCTTTTCTGCTGCTTGAATCATACGAGTAGATGCAATACGGCGTAATGAATTTATTTTAATGCAATTACGTAGTAAATAAATATAATCTACTACTTCGTGATCAAATTGTGACTCATATTTAACAGAGTAATTTACTTCAATTATTGCTCCAGTAAAACGGTCAATTGTTGAAGCATCTAGTTGGTTATTAGCAACATACTGACGATCTGCTCCATTACCAAAAGTATTTGATGTAGCAATAATGATACATTCAGGATGTCGTAAAACAGTACCTGTAGTAGTCTCTATTTCACCGTTTGCCAATGCTGCATTAATAACCTGTGCTACAGATGGATCGAGCGCAGTCATCTCATCTATAAGGATTATTGACTTCTTAGCATAGAATTCAGCAAACTTAGTTGCTTCACGAGTAGGATATTTATATCCTGTAAATTCTGTTGCAGAAGTACCAATACCACAAGAAATACATAAGTAAGGAATATCTAGTTCTTTAGCTGTATTACGAGCTATAGTTGATTTACCACAACCAGCTGGACCAACCATCCAGATGTTATTCATACCTGCTTTAATTAAACTTTTAAGCTTGTCTTCTGGTTCTAGTGAACTAAATGAGAATTGAATTTTCTTTAATTCTTCTTTTTCCTTTTCTTCTTCCTCTTTCTTTTTAAATTCTTCTTCTAATTTGTTAAGCAATTCTTTGATTTCTGTTTTACTTCCAAATTGTTCTAGTGCTTTTTTCTCTATTTTTTTCTTCTTTTTGAGATCTGCTATATTAGCTATTTTAATAGCTCCACTACATACTTTGTACTCTTGTCCAGTACAATTTGTCATAGTATATTCTCTGGATTGTCCTTTCTTTCCTTTTACTTCTGAAGTTAATATTAAGAAAATACCTTGCTGTGCTTGTTGTTTTCCTTTAGGATTGTTATATTTTATACTACCATAAAATATATTTCCAGGTTTTAAATCATGAACATTTGTGTTACTATTAACTAAAATATTATTTTCAGGTGTATTATCTTCTTGATTTTCAATCTGTTTATCATGCTCTGTAGCTTCAGATACTTCAGTATCTTGAGTTTCCGTATTTGCATCTACAGGATCTTTTAATTTTTGCTCTTTCGCACTAGACTTTGCAGGTTGATCTTTTTCTATATCTTGAATATGTTCTATTTCTACCATGATGGTTTATTTTAATGATTAAAAAAGAATAAGGGTAGCTTTTACACTACCCTTATTTATTAATAATGATCTACTTTATATTAAAACGGCAGATCATCTGTTTTATCTGTAAAAGCTTGTGTATTAGTAGTAGATGAAGTTGTACTAAACGGATTATCGTTTTTTACTTCTTTATCAGCTACAACAGGCTTTGTAAATTGGTCAATATTTAGCATAGCAATAGAAGATGATTTACCTTCTGGTAATTCCATAGGTTCAATAAAAGTATACTTAGCATAATTAGGTAAAGTAGTATATCCTTTATCATTGTATACTATTTTCGCTCTAAGTTTTTTACTCTTATCTACTTTGTTCAGCATATCAGTAATCCACTGAGCAAACTGTTCAAAGCTTTCTCCATTAAAGTCAAGCTCTTCATCTTTATAGTAACAGTTAAGTATCTGCAACATACGAGAATACTGCTTATCCATTTTTGTCTGGAGTTGTTCTTCTGTAGTTACAAACCCACCAAGTGTAGGTTTCCACTCTGTATGAGTTAATGTTGCTCCATCTTTCTCAAAAACAATTTCTAAGAATTGATTACCATTCGGAGAAACTTCTGTTTTTACACTTTTCAATACTACATTTTCAATAATACCAGCGGGAATATACTTAATATCACTTTTGCTAATACTTGCTGCACGTTCTTTACTATATGTCATAATTTCAATATTTTTAAGTTTTTAAATCAGGCTGCACACTCGTCTAAATAAATCTTATCCCAGTGAACATTAATAACATTATTTTCATCGCTTTCTGCGATAACTATCTTCTTACCTCGTAAGTGAGGAGCTCTAGCTTCTCTTACTGAATTATCCCCACCTTCAAAAGATATAATAGTTTCATTCTTTTTGCGATAGACATAACCAACAGCATCTGCTTCACCACATACTATATCACCCAGTTTTCCTACTAAATCTAGTGCCATTTCTGATAATTCTTCTCCTTCTTTATTAATCATCTTTTCTTTAGTATGACCAATAAGAATAAAATTATCACATAGATTACGAAACATATCTATTACTTTTCTAACTGCCATGCGAAGATACATATATCCACTACCATTTGGTAATGTACGTATATCATCTCCATTATAGGATTTACCCATTGGAGTTTGACGATATAATACCTTAGCATAACCTAGACACATTTCTTCTAATCTAGTAGCATTATCTATAGCAATATATTTGTAAGGTTTGTTACCAGTTTTAGCTGCTTCTTCACCAATTGCTCTAGATATATTACCTAAGTCTTCAATAGTACGAGCTTGAATAGAGAGAGCTTCTAGAAACTCTGAACCTCCCTCTAAGTCTACAATAAGACAGTTATCAAGCTTCGATAATAAAGTAGTTTTACCTGATTTGGGTCGACCAAACAAGATTAAGAATCTTGGATTGTTAACCTTTGGTTTGTTTTTCTCTTTTGGTAGTATTAACATATTAAAATAGGTTAATGCTTTACCTGTGAGATTCTGAAATTATCTGACAAAACTGAAATTTTACACAATGTAAAGTTATTCGTTATTCATTGTTGAGAATATTGTTAACAGTAGTACTGTTACTAATATTAATAATAACATTTACTATATTATTTTTATCTGCTTTACGATAGTTATTCAAAAACAGACTAGGATTATCAATAGGAATGATTGTATAACCAATTTGAATAAACTTCTGGTAAATACGTACAGGTTGACCCATGTAAGTAAAATCGTAACCACGATCTTCTTCATAGTCTTCCATAATCTTAGCATATTCTGCTAATCGTTTTAATGCTAAATCAAATTCTGAAATAGCATCATATTGACGCAACTTAAATGCTCGATTTGCGAACGGACATGTAAGTGAATTATCATATGAACATGTCGGTCGATAATATTTTTTATTGAATGCAGAGAAATGTGCATTTCGGTTGCATCCAAAACATAGCAAGTCTTCAGGACCTGCATATGATATACTGTATTCCGGATCTTCCGGAGTGTGAATTCCATACCATTTAGCAAACGGTAAGCGGTTTTTAACTTCGTTTAATATACGATTTTTCAAAGAACCCTGAGGGTCAATATTTTGTTTCGGAAGTTTAATTGTAAAACCTTTCATAATCAGCCTTTTTTAATTTGTTTAAATACTACTTTTTGTTCTTCAGCACTTGCAGTATTTGTTTCAATTAGATTGCCATATTGAAGTTCGTTTTCAAATTCTAATATACAAGGTTCACCGTCTCTTACTTTTAAGAAATGCATATAAACCTTATTTTTTACAGGTAGACGACGTACTCCATATATAGCTAGATTAAGTATCTCTGGTCTGTGAACAGCAATAACAAAATCACTAGCTTGAAATATTGCATCAGATGCTGATAAATCACTTCTCATTGGAAAGTGAGTACTTGGATTATTAATTCTATCAGGACTTTCAATATTACGATTCATCTGTGAAAGCTGTATTATACTAGTATTAGAAAGTTTTTTCTTCTGTATAAACATTTTCTGTAAATCGACTATTGTACTTCTTTCTCCACCTTCTCCATTTACTAGAAGAACGTGGTCTAATACTACTATTAGCCAACGACCGTTAGCTACAGTATTATGAAAGTAATCTATAGTATTACCTATTTCTTCTACATTACATACTTTATCAACAAAGTATATATTGTATTTCTTAATGGTTTCAGCTGCCGATTCAGCTTTTAATAAGTCTTCATCGCTAAGTGTTTCTACTGAACTATATAATTCAGATACAGTTTTCTTAGTTTTATTACTTATTACACGACCAACGTTTCTGTAGTCTACCATCTCTAAACTAAAGTATAATACTACGATATCCTGATCAGGATTAAGATCAATTAAATCCATTACTAACATATTTGCAACTGAGCTCTTACCACTACCTGATATACCAGCTATAGTAAATATCATATTTGGTTCAATTCCGCCAGTAGCTTTATTGAATTTATCCCATCTAGTTTTTAATGATACTATACTATGATTTTTTCTAGCTTTAATGTAGTTTATGGATTTATTTGCTACCTGAGATATTGACTCAAAAGGTAGTATTTTAACGGCATTCTGTTCCGTATTCTCCATAATTTACAGGTGTTTCAGATTCATAACTCATTTGCTCTTCAATAACCTCCCACTCATGTTGAGTGAGCCATTTCCACATCGTCTTCATATAACCTATTTTACCAGTTATCATTTTGTTTTCAATTTCATATTGAAGACATTGAAGAAGGTGTTCGTGCATTGCTCTAGATTTACCTACGATACGATTATATTCTTTACGACACTTATTTATATTAGATCGTAAAAAACCTTTAGTACCATCTGGTCTTAAAACATACACTGGAAATACTTCATAGAACTCATCAAACCATGTCTTATCTTGTTTTACACTTGATAATAGTTTTTCTGTAGGACTATAAATTTTATTATCTCCTGAAGTAGTAAAGGAGATAAGGTCATTGTCGATTAACTCTTGTATGTCGTTTTCACTTATTCGGCTGAGAAACTTGTGAACGTCTTGATTATTACTTTGATTATCATTCAACACAAGAGTTAAAAATACTAACTGATTAATTGATATTTCTCCAAAAATATCTAATAATGTTGTATCTAATTCTAGTATCATAATATAGTACTTTATGAACTAACTTTTGATACAATCTGGAAATATTTGTTAAAACAACGTTAGTTGTCTTGGTTTTAATTCTTCAATGATCTTTAACGCTTCCTTTAAATAGTAGCGATAATTGATCTTTCTTTCTTCTATAGGTTTATTATCAAATTTGTTTAGTATAGTAACACCAGATGCAGTGAGTAGATTAGTATAGTCTACTCTAGTACCTTTAGTTATAATCTTTGAACTATAAGGCAATATCTGTTCTACATTAGAATTATAGTAAAACTGATTTGGATCTGTAGTTATTATACTTTCTCCTGTTTTGAGACATACGAGATATTGCGGTATTTCAACATCTCTGTTTACTATTTTACATTTATATAAATAGGGACCATTAGTAGATGCGTAGAATCTATTGATTCTTTGTGTCAGTTCTCCATTATATTCTACAGAGAATTTCTTATCTACTTTCTGGTAAGTAAGAAACTTCTTAATATCTTTACAATTGTAGATAGTATCTTTTACAGGAATACCATCAACAAAATAATCTCTAATAGCTTCTGGAATAATCTTTGCAGACATTCCCTTACCAAGTAATACCTTAGTAATGAACATACCTTTTTCTTTGATATAATCATCTTTAATCATATCTAAAGAAGTATAAGGCTTCTTCTTTTTATTTAGAGCTTTTTCTGGTTCAGTTTCAAACAATTTCTTCATTGCTTGATAACCTTCTTTTACAGCTATATAATCATTAATAGCATACTGATACATAGCTTCAAAACGATCTTCCTCTAGGGTTAATCTAGTTTGTTGTTCCCATTCCTTACATATACTTTGTAATTTTTCATACAGATTCTTCTTAAGAAGAACAAATAAACCATCTGTATTTGCCTGTACTATTCTACAGCCAATATCAGATAATCTTTCTGCTAACATAAGTAATAGTAATTGTCCATTTATTCTAATCTGCATTACTGCGAAAGGACTATAACAGAAATTATGTTCATTCTGTAGATTACCACTAAGACCGTTTAATGCTAATTTAAGCGTTTTATCTTTAGTCTTAATACCATTATGTTTTGCTTCTATTCGTTCATCTTTAACTTGATTATAAACTTCTAGAAATTCAGAACCCAAATGTTTTGGGTAGAATTTATACTCTATTATCATACTGGGATACAGAGATGCAACATCAATATCTATTAACATTTCATCTTCCTTAGGAATAATTATCTCAGGTTTGTTTTCAGAGTGAATACCACCAACTCCTACAGAATATTTTAATCCTCTAAATACAAATTTGTTTTCGTATCCTTTTCTACCTGGTGATACTATCTGCTTTTTCATATCAGATAGTACATTACGAAGTATAGGATCTTTATATTCTATATAAGGCAATATTACTTTGTTTAGGTCTATAACATCTGCTGGGCTTCTCAAGTCTTTAATATCCCACCATGTTAAACCAGTCTTTTCAAGATATTTCTGCGTTAGAATTTTCATTCCAATGTTTACTCCATCTTTACTTAGTACTCTTACTTTATATTCATCTTCGATAGCTATTCTTAATTCTATATCTTCAGAACACAGATTTAATAATTTTTCAGTAGAATTAACGTCATTCACATTATACTCAATCATCTCTTCTATTCTATCTTCTTCTAGAAACTTATTAAAGTCTCCATTGAATTCTAGAACATTAGGATATTGCATAGTTACTTGCATTTCCTTCAATCCAACACGCAATTTCTGTGAATATAACATAGTAAGTATATCAAATGAATCATACCATACTTGATATTTCCATTTTTTCCACGCTTCTATATTATCATCTGCTTGAGATGTAGTTATAGTTCTACTTAAGTTAAAAATACTATCACATATCCTTAGATATGGTTTATTTTTAAGTATATCATAGTAATCTATTATATAGTTAATAATAGGATTATCATAATGTAAATTATTATATCCTGCAAAGATTTTATTTGAATCAATTTGAGTTTCAGTAGTATAGATATCTCCAAATTTTAATGGTGCATTAATATTTGGTACACGAAAGAAATCAACTAATTCTGATAATTGATTTTTTCTGCTTGATATCTCAAACTTATGAAACTTCCCTGATTCAGTATTCTTTGCTGTGCAATGAAATACATTTGGGAAAACTTCAATATCATAGACATATACTGTTTTTCCTCTTATCTTCATAGCGTATAAATTTAGTGGAGTGTATGGGAATCGAACCCATGATGCCGATTGGTTGCAGCACTATAAATAGTGTATTAGAGTCTCTCTAATATTCCTCCCTGTACCCCGCGCTTGCCTGCTAGCTGAACACCCCTTGAGGCAGGATTCTTTATAGACTATCCTGCTAAAAGTCTGTCGCTCTACGCTGCTTGCTTTATCTCTGGCAAATGTTTAGCAAAGCATTTCTTTTCTAAAGTTGCTCTATCTACTATCGTAATAGACTCGTAGTTACTATATTTATCAGATAACTTTGTATTCAATTTAGTAACTACTTCAGTAAGTTGTTCAATAGGTAGATTAGAGTAGCTTGTCTTAAACTCTTTATCGTTTGTAGTAGCTATAACTACTTTATACGGTCTTTGTTCTAAATACTGTAGCTTCTTAGACATCTTGAATTCTTCAAGTTGTTTAGCTACTTTCTTAATTTTCTCTTCGTGAGCTGCTTTATAAGCTTGTTGTTTAGCAATACTTTCTGCTTTATTGCTACCATATAGATTCTGTACCAATTCTTTATGGTAACCAGAATAAGGACGTTCTTCTAATAACTGTTTTTTATCCTTCTTATCAGACACCTGTATAGGTTTCTTAGGAATACTAGCTATACCTTTTTTAGTTTCATGATACTCCTTTCGTGCATTAGTAGCTTCAGGAGTCCACTTATAAGTATATACTTCTCTACTTACTATTTTATCATGACGACGAGTAGTTACAAATTCCTTTGTCATAGGTTTAATATTTTCTGACAAAGATATTCCTTTGCTACACATAGCTTTATAATCTGAGGATTTAGTTAATCCATAACGTTTCTGTAAGTTTTGCTGGTATTTAGCATTTTTCTTATTTCTAGTTTCTTGATTCATAACAATTGATTTTAATAGTTAAAAACTAAAGGAAGCTAAATAGGTTAATGTTTTAAGATTTCCCGTACGTACTTTCCCTATCGCTTCCTTGTTATATTTTAAGCAGTTAAGCACATTGGAGCAGCAGAATCATCAAATTCTGTTTCTTCGTTGAACTTAGTAAGTTTCTCTTTTAATTTCAGAATCTCTAAATCGAGTTCTTTTATTCGTGCTTTAACCCAGTTTGAAGTTAAAACTTCAGTCTTATTTAGAGCTTTTTTACCTTTCTTAGATTTAAGAACAGGATTCAAAGTTCGTATACGACTTAGATGTACTTTCATTTCTTGTAATTCACATAATTTAAATACATCTAATTGATTACAATCAGCTGGTAAATCACTAAATTTCTTTATACCCATATTGATACATAGTATCTTTAATTTAACAATTACTCGATCATCTGTAAGACCTTTGATTGTATTATAAAGTTCTTTCAAATCGTAAGTACGTTGATAATTACGATTTACTACATTCTCAATAGAAATAATATTCCAATACTTAGTAATATCTGCTGATAGTTTATCACGCTGTTCAATAAATTTATTTGCTTTCATATATACTTGATTTTAAATAATTTGACAATTAGTTAATTACATATAGTATATTAGAAAGTCTACCTGTGTAGTTAATAGACTGATCAAAGTCTAATAACTTAAAATATCAGCTATCTTCACAGACCGCTGATATGAATAACAATAAAATTAAGAAATAAGACAGACAAGATCAAAGAGTTAGCGCCTCTGTCACATCTCGATACGGCATCCGATTCTTCTTCTCTCGGCTTTCCAACACTTAGTTACCTTAGTAACATTATCAGAGGCAAGTAAGTAAGAGTATATACGAACCCAACCAAATGTATATACTCTTACTGATTTTATGTTGATTTTCAATTATTTTCTACTTAATACGAACCCAACCAAATGTATATATTCGATTATAAATCTCCTTCAACATGTAAACTGACGGGTATTCTTTCATACCCAAAATCTATGCAAGCATTTGCTACCCCAACCATTTTGCGTTGCTTGCTGTTATTACCCATATTTTTGTCAAAGCCTGGGTCATCTTTTGTAATATCATAGGTCAATTTCAATGGACTGTTTTCATCAAGTAATGTACAATAATACAATAATAACTCGATTACTTTTTCTTTTTCATCTTTCTTAAGTACTTTATCAATTGCTTCTGTCAAAAACCCAACCAAACCTGACTTATCGCAATTGTTACTTTCTACACCTGTGATGATAAAAGCTATTCTTTGTACTAAACTAAAAAAGTCTATTACATAATAGGAATTAAACCACTTATTTACCCAACCATATTTGTGGCGTCCTATTAATACTGTTCCATCATATTCAACTTTAATTGTTTTGCTCCCATCCATTAGCAAATTATTTTGAATACGAGGATCAGACATAATTAGCTGTAACATCTGCAAGTGATATGAATCTATTGGCTTTTTACTTGTTGCCATAGCTTTATGTACTTAAGATTAATTACTCGTCGATGCTCTTGTAGTAAGCAGTAGTGTCGTCCTTAGTAATCTTGTTGATCTGTTCCAGAGAAGCTCCCTGATTTGCTAATTCATCAATAAAATTATTAAGATCAGTCAAATTACTCTGATTCAACTGAGTGACAACTTCTGTTACCATTTTAACATTCCAGAACGGAGACCGTTCTCCAGTTGCTTCAAACTTCAAGATAGCATCTTGAACATCTTTCGGACCAGCTTTCAATACGATATCTACATCTGCCCGTAAATCAAACTGCAACTTTTCGTCATTATTAAACATAATAACAATCTTACCATTTGCAGTCCGCACGATATCTACGTTGAACAAATCAACAGTTTCAATCATATACTTCTTCATCGGATTTGCAAGTACAAGTCCTGGCATATCACCAGCCATTTTTTTCTTGTAATTCAAATCTAAATTATCACTTACGGGGATTGCCAACCGCCGACCAACTAAAGCACGGCTAAATGCAATTACTTTAGTACGTAACTGTGTAATTTCTTGCTGAGTAAAACCTTCTGGATTTTTGAACACGCTTTCATATTTTGTTGTTTCCATAATCTCTCCTTTCTTGATTCCGTGGTTGATTCCACCTACGGAGTAAGTTAATACTAAGTTAATTTAAAAAGTAAGCTATAGAGTTCTTTTATCTAAGTGGAATAGTGTCTAATATCTATTCGTTTGTTAAAAACTTAAAAACCACTTCTTGTATTCAAACAGTAAAACTCTATAACGAAATTCTGCTAAGATTTGATAAGTAATCTGAAAACTATAAGATAAGTCTTTATATTATTAATATTACTACTAGAACGTGATGTTATTACTTCACTCGGCATTCCCCGTAGGACTTTACTCATGAGACAGATGAGTCAGCCGTTCTTCATAAAATTATTAATACTAAACTATGAAAAGATATGTAATTCGACATCTGAAAATCAAATGCTATGCTAGTTAATACCTAAAGAGGTACAACGGGACTCCAACGGTAGGAGATTTATACCCATCAAATAACATTATAACTGAAATTATCTGAAATCGAATGCTATGCTAGTTTCTGATTGTTTAAAGAGCCTAACAGCAACTATAACGTGCTCTTTTTCCTATTATAGTAAGGAGTACTGTATATGATTCATAACCTACAACTGTTACTTCACTATCGGTAATACTTCTACCGAATTTTATTTTGAGCTGTTTATGTTTCAAAACACCCACTCTATAGCCTAATAGTTTATTCTAAGACTGCGTGTACTTACGACTTTGTTCTTATTCTGCACATAACTTTAGGATTTCCACCTATCATCCTTTAATGTAAGGAATCAGCGTCACTTTACATATATTGTTGCGCAATATACTTTAAATGTTTCAAATGTCAGCAATTATATTGTACAGTCGAGGGTGGCTCGGATTTACTTTCGTCTTCTTATCACTACTCGTCCTAAAACCTACCATTGAACTTCCTCATTAGTTAAGTTAAACATGTTTATTCTCTCATAAATAGAGACTTCCTAAATAGATTTACATTCTGTCACTTCCCGTTAAGACTACTACTTAGTGCAATGCACAGATTTTTCTCCGGTCTGCTTCGTGTCCGTCTCTTAATGTGTCTGCTTCTCTTCAACCTGGGAGTAGGGCGATGCTCACTTTCACATATACTCTTAAGGATAGAGTATCTCACCTTGTGCAAATTTGATAAAACTCCAGTTATGCTTCTGGATAAAATTATTTAGTACTTCTAAGCTTTATGTCTTCCACTTAGTATTGAAATAGTGTTATTGCGCACTTCATCCGCTAGTTATCTTTATATCCCTGTTGCAAAGCACTCTAGGTTTATACTCAGATAGATAACAACTGAGTTTATTATAATATTACTTGAACTCACATACTCCTTATTTCCTAAAGAGGTCCGTTGCAGGATTCCTTATTTATTAATATTGGATCATTGCTACTCAGCCAATAGGCACACAATCTACTACTCACTTTGTCACTCTATCCCTCTATACTGGAGTGTATAGTAATACAAGCTTAGGATTAGCTATGTACTGATTAACATAACATTGTGCATAGGCTTTACGCCTAATCCAGGTAATCTATCAATATTTTTTCAATAAGTAGTGCTATAATATTATAATTAAGTACCTTCATATATACTATCTCTAAACTTATTAAGTTACAATATAACTGTTTAGATAAGTATAGAACACTATACTGACATTTTTATATGGTCTATGCCATAAAGGGGAGTTTGGAGCTACCCTAGAGCGTTATATGCTCGATAATGTTCAGCACGTAGTCTTGGACACTACGATTTGTTGGGCATCATCGTGTTTATTACTCCTTCTTGATTCAAACTATGATAAGTCTGCGAGTAACTTAAGAGGATTTCGTTCCCCTTGTACTGTTTAATTTTGTAGACTGCTCTCTACTAATTGCGTCTTCTGTTTTTGTCTCCAGTCGGTTCTCACCAAAAACAAGAGGGTTGTACACGCTCTCCCTCTATCTTATTGCTTCTTCAGTCTATAGATAGTATATAGACACAATAAGTTATTATACTTTCAGTAATAGCCTATAGTTGTAGCTATACTCTATTCCTACTAATATTCTGTACTATCTTAATTTTAAGAAAGTAATCTAACCATTTACTTTCTAATCCTTTGATTTAGATATCTCTGGATATACACCATTGTAGCTCTATAATCGCATTGGCTGTTCTAGTTGCGACTCAGATTTATCTTCTCTGATTGTTGTTGTTTCAGTCTTTGGAGAATATCCGTACAAGTGGTTTTATTCTCTTTAACTGATGGCAGTTCTCTTACCTTAATATATTTAGGTACTTCCTTCTCTACAACAGAAGTTAGATAGATGATACTGTCTTTCTTTTTGATTTCAACATTGATATTTTGTTCTGGGTTGCTTTGTCCATTTAATTTTATAGCGTTATCGTTCAAATTAATATCAATATTAAAGTCTTTTGTCCGAGGTACATCTGTGAACTTCGGAATCACATACTCATGTGCGGTGGCAGTGTTTGTATAGTTAGTTACAAATCCTACATATCCACCGAAAGCTAGCATTGCTAGCGTAAATAAAACTGTTGGTTTTTTACTCATTTTGATAATGCGTTAATTGTTACTTTTTAGTAGCATACGCAGATTTCTCAATATAGAAAGTAAGGGGATTTAAAGAAGTTGATGTATACAAGCCAGATACCTTCTGCATTACTTGTTTCAACATCTTATCATTCATTTCTGCTCCATAAGCAATACGCATATTGTTTACAGTCTTTATTGCTGAAATGTGTTTACCTTTAAGATTCAGACCCTTGATTTCTGGATATACAAGTTTGTCTTCATCTTTACCTTCGTTATTAGCAGAAGTAATAATACGATTGATCAGATCGTCATTAGTTCCACTAATTAATTGAGAATACCGTTTTGCTTCTTCTTCGTAGTTATTGTTTTTTGCAGTTTCATCAGTAATCTTCTTAGCTAAGAATACTTTCACAACATTAGCAACTTGCGCATCGTTGTATGTTGTTAATTGGTTCTTAAGCCAAGCATGAGATGCTAAAACTGACAAATTACCAGTTAAATTACCCCAAATAGCATTCGCACAACCTTCAAGCAATGTAGCGTTTCGTCCTGCTTCCTTCATCTTAAGTAATACAGTTGCTAATACTTGTGCTGGTTCTGCATCTTTGTCAAGTTTATAGGCTTCCCGTGCAAATTCAATCATATTTGCTACGTTCTTACCTATACCTCCTGACTTCTGCTTGTGCCGCATGTTCATAATAGTACACATTGCTGCTACTTTCTGTTCATCTGTGACACATTCTTCGGGTTTTGGCATTTCCTGAGTTTGCGGAACTTTAGCGTCTTGTTCTAAAGCTTTCTGCATTTCAGGATTTGTCTTTGCGACAGCATCTTTGAAGTTAATCTCAAGCTGTCCATCAGATGTTTTGCTAGGAAGCAAATTAACACCGAGGAACAAAGAAGCTGTTTCATTCAAATATGCAAACATTTCTTCGTTCACAGTAAAACCTTGTTCTTTTGCATCATTCTTGAACTGGTCGTTCCATTTCTGAATTAATACAAACATCATAAGGTCTGCCTGTTTTCCTGTTGCTTGATACATTGCCCGATCGTCTTTAATCTCTTCACGGCGTTTCAGAATTGCATTCATCAAATCTACTGAGTGATTTGCATCAATTCTGTCACTGTTTTGAGTTACGATATTAGGCGCAGGAGCTGCTGCTGTTTTAATAGTCGGAGTACTGCTGATATCAATTTCTTCAGCTTCTACTTCTTCTATCTTATCTTTCTTTGACTTCTGCTGTTTAGGTTTCTTTTCAGCAGGTGTAGATTTAGGATCTTCCTTCTTTGGTTCTTCAACTGGCTTAGTTTCAGGAACTTCAGCAGGAATAGGATTCTTAATTCCTTCCTTAATCCGTTTGACGTCAATTCCGTCTCCCTCCTTTACATTAGATACTGGGAAGAGAACACTAGTAGTTTCACTAGTTTCATTGTTCTTCCACTCGGCTTTGATATTTTCAATGCCTTTACTGTCTTTCTCAATCTTAAGAGAAAGTAGACTCATATACGGTGATTTTGTGCACAACATATGAGTTTCATATGCTGATTTACCCATTGGAGTCTGATAGACACCACCTTTCTTTCGTTCAGCTGGTTTCTCTTCAGGCTTCTTTTCTTCTGGTTTAGAATCTTCTACTTTTGTTGTTTCTACTTTAGCTGAAGCTTCTACTGCTTCTTTAGCTTTTTTCAAAGCTTCTAAATTTCTTGCTGCTTTTGCACTTGGAGTCTTTCCACCTTTATTTCTTTTTGCCATATTGATTATGTTTTAAATAAATTAATAACTTAACAATTAATACACTTAAATTATGAAATTAAGTGCAGTCAACTGTCATCTTCTATCTCTGCATTGTTAGGCATGGTAGGTATATCTTCTCTATCAGTTGTTACTAACGTCTCACCTCCGTCTTCCTGACCCATTTCATAAGATTGGTTATCTACTGTCCCTACAAAAGCAGTAGAACCTTGAGATGTGGGATTAGGAGCCATAGTAACAACTAACTCTTGAGAAGGAGTATCTGAGGTATTTGCAACTACCTTTTTTACTCCAGTACCTACAACAAAGCCTAGTAAAAGTACGCATACTAAGAATACGTACAAACTAGCACTTTTACACATTCTAGAAATGATAAAAGATGCTAATGCTCCTAAAAGGAGTAAACAAAAACTAGTCATATTGTTGAAAGTATTTGTTAATAATCTGTTTTCTGTTTAAGTTTTTGTCTTGCTTTGTTTAAATCACCTTTTACAGCTAATTCATTCATTGCAAGCTTACTGGCTATCTCTTTATAAGACATACCATCTATACGAGCATTAATTAAATCTCTATATTTCTTCTTAAGAGTAGGTATAGCTTGTAAGACTATATCTAACTTCTCTTTTAGAATTAAGTCTTCTTCAGGACTTCTTTCTAAAGCAGATAGTTGAATTGGATTTTCATCTTCATCAACATAGTTATTTAATTGCTCTTTTTTGTTTCTACGTATATAGTCTATTGATGCATTAACAGCAATAGTTTTTAACCACATATTAAATGAAATATGTTGAGTATACATAGATAATTTCTCATAAGCTTTAGTAAATACTACTGATGTTAAATCATCAGCAACATCTGTATTCTTAACTACACCCATAATAGTGTACCAAATATCAGTTTTATACTTATAGTATAACTTACTAAATGCTTTTTGAGAACCTTGTTTAGCTTGCTCCACTAGATCTATTATTTCTTGTGTCATATAGCTAAATTTTAGTGGATTGTAGTTAACCCAATAACTACAATCCTTAAATTCAGAAGGGAAGTTTTATAATTTCTTTGCAATAATAATTATTTACTGCTAGACATCTTTTGTAGAATACATCTGAGATATGTTCTCTCCATTCTTCTTTCTCTTCTTCATTGAGAGGATATGCCATTTTCAATGACATATTAATAGCAATCCTTACTCTTACTAATCTAGTCTGAAGACTTAATATTTTATCTTCTAATAGATTGTTAAGAATATCTATCCACAGTCTTCTATTTATCCACTTATTGATACTTAGACAAGTGTTACTAGTAACTATCTTAGATTTTAAATTAGGTGGTATATTTGCCCAATCATCCAATACACTATCTGCATATCCTAATACTTTAGTATCAAAATTAGCAGAAGATACAATCTTGTCTAAAGTAAACTTATAAGGTTCCTCTAATTCAGCATTGAGTGCTTCAATAAGTCTCTTAAAATCGCTCATTATGGTTCTCTGTTTAGTGCTTTACAAATTACAGTGAATACATAGTTAGCTTGAGACATTTTTAGGCTGTATTTCTTCTTTAAATGCAGTCTAGTTCTTACTTTAGCTTGTTCTATACCATATAATGGTAAAGTTGATTTATAGTAAGCAATACCTTCTTCGATGATTTTATCTTTTCTAGAATCTTCTCCTAAGCCTTCTAGAGTCTGTAAATCACCAATACCTACATTATCAACTACTTCAGTAATAGATGGTAATGCAAATGTATACTTTTCAGGATACATCATAATATCTACTACTTCAGGACTGTCTTTAGTAAGATCTTTAGCTTTACCATTCTGTTTAAAGTAATTAAGATCAATTGCACCTACTACTTCTAATAATGGTTCTACTCCGCTTAAAAGGAGCAATACATTAGTTTCTGGACCTTGTGCGATCCACATACCTGCTTTTAACATAATCCTTTTGTTTTAAGTATTTTGATAAATTCGTTTTTGAATCTTTTTACTACAACTGCTGCATCCATTGGACTAATGTTGAATTCAGAAGCTACTTTCTTTCTAAATTCCATTTCTCCACTGCATTGCTGCATTACTTTCTGTAGTCTTTCTCGCTCTCCTGGTTCAGTCCAGCGAACATATTGAACAATTTCCATGTTAATTCATTTGATGTTCAAGATCTTTAATTTTATTATAGATGCCTACCCAATATATCAAGCCTTCTTTACTCTTTTCAGCTTGAAACATTTCATAGATTTTGCATCTATTGAATCCGACTGAAATGTTATGTACACCACGTCGCCAACCTCTACCTCCCTTCATTACTGATGGAGTTGCTTCATACACATACTCAATGAACGCAGTAAGTTTACGTTCTCTTGTAAGAACAATTTCCCAAGTCTTAGGCAATCTATTCCTAATAAAACCTCTTAAGCCTTTTTTATCCATGTTTATATTTAAATATTTTTGTATTATGTCCAAATTCAAACTTAATTGTATAAATACTATTTTTAATAGTTACTTCATCAAGTGTTATTTTAACTTTACTTATAAAATTATTAAGATAATATGTACTACAAATATACAACGAGATTATTCTATAATAGTCTCTTCCATTATTACTACTAATCCATGCTTTTGCATAATAATCAGTCATACTATGGAATGATCGATCGTTACATATTGATAATAATACACGAAGCTCTTTCTGTATAGTATCTAAGATTTCTGCTTGAGTATTGAATTCTTTTTCTTTACCCTTTTTATGCCGACCACGATTCATAAGTAGTTTCTTTAATTGAAGATTGAAGTCTTTCTATAGCTGTTAATAGTGTATCTATTCTTATTACTACTTCTGTATCTCTAACAAAATGTTTAATATGTTTCAGATTAGTAATCATACCAGCTAAAAGCATAAGAGATAAGTTCCTTCTACTTGCCTTTAATTGATTTAAAGTCTTTTTCATCTGCAAAACGTTTTTAGGTATTGTTCGTAATGTTTCTTTTCGTTTATTGAAGCTAAAGCATCTAATTGATTATAATTCTTTTTAGTTAAAGTAAAATCATAATCTAATAATGCTTCTTTTAAACTACAAAATACATTGTAATCAAACAAATCTCTGTTACTCACTTTGATTTGTTCAATGAGAGCTGTTTCAAATATAGCTAGTAATCTTAGAATATATTTATTATTCTTTTTAACTGCTAGTCATAAACCTTTACTTCCTTTACTATAATCTAAAGGAATGATTGCTGTTTTGTTATAATCTATTTTCATACTCTAAAATTTAATATATTTGTTTACGGAGCGGGACTCGAACCCGCACTCTTCAGTATTGTCTACCTGTGTCTATCCATTTGCACGATCCGTAACCTGCTTTTTACGACATTAGCTTAGCCGTTGACTTATCGTATCACGCTGCGATACGAGTATAGTCTGTTACAAAAGATTTGTCATTTCTGACGTTTATTGACCTATTCATTTTCATCCTCGCTGTCAAAACCATAATGCCCCTTGTGCACACCAACATGTTCTCTCTTGCAAGCGAGATAGTGTGCAGGTTCTCACTGGTCCGGTAACTGGTTTCTGTTCTGTTACAAGCTGGCATGCCTCCACTGCGACCTGTAATAGTGGAGCATGAGGGAGTCGAACCCTCGTCCAAACGATTCATCCAATGACCTAACAGTCAATATACTTTTATTTCTATAGGATTATCTCCAAAACACATATTTCTTTTATCAAATGGTACATAATGAGTATATAAGAATCCTGCATCATTAAATAGTTTAGCCGTACCTATTGGTACACTAATAGAATTATTATGTTTTGGATCTATCCACCAACTTCTTTTTGTTGTTTCATGAACATATCTAACAGGTTTATTATAGAATAGATGTTCACCCCACATATCTGCTGCAATATAGCTCATGATAAATAATTTTAAGTTGTAAATATAAAGAGTTTTGCACACCTCTGCGCCTTCATATCCTGGCAGACCGGATAACGCCTCAATTAGAGAGATATACATCATACACGAGTTTTCATATATCATTGGGTTGATATAATAGTGCAATATACTCTTTTAGTAGTATAGAGAGCGATCAAACTCTCTATACTTAATATGTAATTCTAAAGTAATAGTATACACTGTTGATTATGAGCATAAAAGCATTAAATCTAGTATATAATAGCATAAAGCCGCTATTACTTTAGAATTTATAGTCTTTGACAGAATACATATTATACCAAGTGCTCATCTAGCAAGCTAGAGACTCGATTGAAATATAGACATAAAGTACTATATGTATATGTATTTTGATATACTTACTGTTTTTCGTCTATAAGACTATTCTTCAGGATTCTCCCCGAGAATCATTACCCTTGGAGCATAAAGCATACGGGGTGAAGAAACGATCTACTATAGCACATGATCAGTAGGCATGTATTCCTATTATTAGCATAAAAGCATTAAATAGAACTGTCAATTCAGTTCGATCTACCCGAACTCCTTAATGCGACAATACGACTTATATAGTTTGCGGTTAGACTTTTATTCTATTTTAGCATAAAAGCATTTAGAATACGGATGTTGATTAAAGATAGATATTTTCGTATCTTGAACCAAAGACTTCTTCTTTCGCTTTTGCGATAGCTTCGTCTTTCTTGTCTGTGAGTTCTGAGTACTTTTTGTCCCAAGCTTTGTAATCACCAGTAGCTTCAAATTCAGCTTGAGCTTTCTTCAGTTCTTCAGAAAAGTCCTTCATAATGTTCTTATGTTTTGATGCAAAACGTCCGTTTCTTTCAGCTTTAGAAACAGCTTTGTCACATTCTTTGATTCTACGTTTTACTTCCATAGAATCACGTTCTAACTGTTCTTGTTGTATCTGTTTCTTAGCTTCTGCAACTGCTGCCGCTTCAACTTTACCGTCTTTTTCTTCTTGAGCTTTCATTCCAGCTTCAAAGTTATAACCTCCATCAGTTGCTTTGTCACATAACATTGTTGCACCTAACATAATTCCTACAAGATTCATAAAATTCTTCATAATTCTTTTGATTTTAATTGTTAATAATTGATTTATTTAAGTGAATGAATTAACCCCATAAAGTATCTGATAAATGTCTGCGATAGATTTCATCTCTTTCTTCTCGAATATCTATCTGCATTTGAATAATGATACTTATTAGTTCTTCTTTTGTTTTCTTTTCTAGTTCTTCTTTTATCCACATAATAATAAAGAAATAGAAAGTTATACTATCTATTCGTACGCCTTATTTGATAGCTAGCCCTTTTCCTTCTCCTGACCTTAAATAAGGTTGACCGTTGTATAGTCCGTAGGTATTAATCACCTTTAGGGGTCTGGCGTTATAACCTTCTGTGTTGATTGGATTCTATCATAACTACTTAATTAGTAATTCTTAGTTAAACAATAGCTCTTTCCCTTTTATACGGTTGCATTTTAGAATGTCTAACTCTCTTTTTAGACTGATATTCAGCTGCTTTTTCTGATTGCTTAGAACCTGGAAAATGAGATTCTTTATAGGTCTTTCCCATAATTATAACACTCTAATTGCTTGTACTAAAAGGTCAAAGATATAAGCGCATCCCTTTTTGTTGAGATACTCGATTGTAACTTCTTTTTCATCCAGCATCATCTCAATTTGTGGTCTAGTTAACTTACCATCTTCAATTAATTTCCAAAAATTGGCATTAATTGCAGCGATATTCATTAGACCAGCTGCTGTACACACAGTAATAACATCTTTCAAGATGTTTTCAATCATTTGTTTATTTGAAGAACTAGTTACAAATTTACTTGTTTCAAGTATTTCTGTATGTACTTCTGATAAACCAAGTTTTTTAGCCATAAGAGCTACTGCTGTTACAATACTTTCCTGATTGATTGATGCAGGGATTCCAATAATTACAAAGTTTAAAGATTTCATTTGATATGAATTTAAAGTTGTTTATAAATTTCTTGACTATAGTACTTACCACATCTTTCACAGTAATTTCTTTTAGTAATAGGAATATTTAATTCATTGTTGTTAGGCTCATTTTTCCATTTGTGCCCATAAATTAAACATTGTGAACGTAATGCAACTTCTTTTTGCTTTTTAGGATTGTCTAATAATTCTAATTCAGCAAGTCGTTTGATGTTACTATGATAGGCTTTTAGCCTTCTGTAACTACTGATTTTCAGTTTGATTTTCTTAAAAATATTCATTCTTTCATATTTAATAGTTTTAATTATACAATATTTTGAGGACGTCTAGCTGCAACTAGATGGTTTTATCAATCTTAATTATATATTAACACACATTTTCTACTGTACGCTTACAGTAAATAAAGAAGGTATGTAACAGTTTATACAATATATTGCAGTATATTGCAGGCTTGACGATTCACATCGTTGTGTAACTTCTACACTAATACAGCTTAATTGAAATACTAATTAAAATGACTCTCACTTAGTTTTAACTCATAAGCAGATATAGCTGTCAAACTAATCTTATTGGAGTACATGGTTTTAACGTCTGCACTAATACTAATCTCCTCCACCTACCTTCAGACGGCAGTAATACTGTCATCTAAAATGATTAGATATAAGCCCCACATGTTTGTCGCTGATTCTCACAGTAAGAACGATTACTTCTATCTTCACAGACTGAAGTAACCTTGTTTAATTTAATAATTAACGGCTTCGTGAATTGAATCACTATTAAGTTGTGGTAATGAGGACCTTGGCATACTATCTGGTATATATTCTTTTTGTATATCCATACTCCTCTTTATTAATTTATCATAAAAGTCTTTGTTACTAATATAAATAGAAACAATTTCATGATTTGATAAATCTGTACCTTTAGTTACAAGTATTTGAGTTAGTACTTGTTCTGGCATAACCAAAAACACACTATCTACATACTTGTCTAATCTCATACTTTCACGCCATTGTAGCACTTCTTGTACTGTTGGTGCTACTACTTGTTCAATTGTGTCCGTTTCAGGGATTTGTTTTTCTTTAGGACTACGAGGTCTTGCACAACTGATAAAAATTGCTAATGCTGTTATTGCTGCAATTAGCCAAAATACGTATTTACTTTTCATTTTTGATAAATGTTGTTTAATCGTTTAACATGTTATAAATCTCTTCTACTGACTCTTTTGCTTCGAGAATCATAGTTTCTCCGTCATCATCTTTAGTGAAGATAGCTGATCCTTTTGAATAATCTTCTGATAGAAAAATTGAAGAGATAATACTTTTTCTTACAATGGCTGGCGTTCCTCCTGATTCATTGTCATGTAATAATAAAAATTCACTCATTTTGATAATGTTTTAAGTTAATACTAAGTATATAAATGCTATTAATATTGCATCTATTACAATTAATATTCTTGTAACTGGATGTGTTTCATACCAGTTTTCAAATTTATCCCACCATATGTCTGCTAAATCAGCTTGGTTTGATTTCTTTGTACCCATCGTCTTTATCTTTATATCCACTACCAAGTGTATATACAAAAGATAATACGCAGAATATAAATAGTGCGATTATCACTACTTTAGAGTAATACCAATAATTCCAATAATCGGTATATAACAGTCCGTACACTTCTTCATCAAAGAAATATATTCCTTGATGTTCAATAATCATCACAGCTGCAAATAATGCAGTTATGAGTCCAAATAAAAAATACATTAATTTTTGCATAATAACTATTTATTGATTAAATACTATTTGCTGTAAATACTATTGCTGTTACTATTGCTAATAATACTAATAAATATATTAACAATCTGATAGTAATAACAATGCGCCAGAATCGCTCATTTCCCATATACTTTTATATTTATCATTAAGTCCTTTCCAAAAATCATATCCTTCTTTTGTACAATCCCATGCAAATGTACATTCGATTGCTGCATAAGGATCCCTTAATTTTGTATAAAGACATGATAGATTTATACTATGAACGATTGCATATTTACTAGTATTATCTAGAAATCTATCTAATACTCTTTCTTTAATAAGAAAAGTAAGTAATAGATATGGCATATTAAATAATATTTGCCTTCTAGCTTTTTGTTTCTTTGTTAGTTTTTTCATTGATTGAATTGTACCTTTTTATGAACTTTAAATGTTACTTCAGTATCACTTTTAACTTCAATGGTAAAATGAGGAGATGATTTACTATCTATTCTTCGTTTGATCCATTTAACTACGTAATCCGCAGTTAATACTTCAAATTGCAAATAGCTACGCCATTTTCCACTCTTACCGATGTGTAGTTTTAGATTTCCTCTGTCAATATTAGTAACAGGGTTAACGCGACTTTGTTTTGAGTTAACTAATTTAGCTACTACTATGTCGCCGATTTTAAGATTTTGAAATTGTTCTAATGTCATATCTTTTTTAGTTTATTGATTAAACATATAAAGAGGACAGCTAATGCTGTCCCCTACTATTTACGCATAGTTACGTTGTCACTCTTTGTTCATCTAGTGACAGATGCTCAGAACTATTTTTCAAATCTAAAATAGTGAAAACTCCTTCATACTGAGTTTAGATAGTGCTTACACGCTTGTACCACACACTACGATGATACTAATACTACATGTAGTTAAGGCTCTGCATTCTGTCAGGCTTGCCACTGTCTCTTGGCTGCATTACTATTGTAGTATAAATAATTCTAAGTTAGTTTGAATACATCTTGCTAAGAGTTCGTACTTTCTGATAAAGTGTTTTCTTGTTTTCATAATGTTGATTTTAATGGGAATTTGTTTTTATTATGTTTTATATACTTTAAAACATTCAAATAATTATTAGCATTTAAGAAACAAAGTTTACACATAGATATATCTGCACAAGGTTTATAATAAGCGCAACTACTTCTATTATTATGTGCTCTTACAGCACATAGATTTGTAAGTTCAAGTTTGCTTATTTCTTTGTAAGCTTTTCTAGACTTCAATACTACTCCACTTCGTATTATATTGTCTATCATTACTGGTTTGATTAATTTAGTCATTTCATTTTATCTTAATTTTAAGTTAATAATCAGTTTAAAACACTACTATCTTCACAGACTGTAGTGTATGGTTAAGTAATAATAAAGTAAAGGATAGTATGGCTGTATCCTTTGTGATGATTTAAAACGATTAGCATTTTACACCTAAAACTTACTCATTTGAGACACTTTACCATATGCGGATTACTCTGGATTTGAATAAGAAACTGGTGCCCTCAATGTCTTGGAAAGTTATTGAGTTTTTTAAAAAAAAGTATCTGTCTTTCCAGATTGCCAATATTAGTTTATACTCTTAATATAAGAGTTTACTATCTTAATACCTAGGATAAGATAATAGATTGTTTAAAAGAATAGTATAATCTTCCAAAACTATACTATTATTTTGTGTTATCAACACTCACTATTACACACAGTAGCTAATTGTGTTTATTTAGTGACTAGATTCATAGTGGAAATGATTCCTTATGAGAATCCTACTTACTAGCTAGACTCTTGCGCTCGATACTATTATTTATAATAACAATATTTTTCACAATCGAGGGTCTTATTTCTCGGCAACTCCTACTTTTTTAATATACATTTAGTACGCATTTAAATATATATCCCAAGTAATAACAGATATTTGGAGCATTATTAACACACTTTTGGTTGCTCGTTTTTTGATCTTTTAATCAATATATACTTGATCAGTATGTATATATCGTGCTTCTTACTTTCTGAGTGAGTTTGCGATTCTCAGATTTCATATTTTCTATTACCACGCATTGGCTAATTAGAAGAGCCTTAATTAAATTAAGTTAGAATAACATAATTTTGCACAGTTTGTTTAGTTAATAAATGACTAACCAGTCTGTGACTAACTTCTGGTTAGTCTTAATTTAATTTACTAGTCTTTACAGCGCTAGCTTTCTGTTTAGTTACTATAAAGATAATCAAATCTAGATAGTATTGTTAATCATATTAAGTAGCATTAATATTATTGCCATAAATGTTATATGATTGAGTTTCATTGATACGTTTAACATATATATATAATTATATATATTTGTTATTGTTGCGAAATCATTTTTAGCAAATGCTATTGCTATAGATAATGTAAATATTAATATAGCACAACATCCTAATAATATTATAATTTGGGTTATAATATTTATAAACTTTATCATACTTTATCTAATAGTAATAACATTATCCATAGAATAAATTGACCAAGTACCACAATTAATGTTATAGTTGTCATCAAATTGTTCTTTTGTCTTTTATCCATATATGTTGTTTTTTGATAAAAAATAAGTTTAGAAAGTTGCTATAATGATGACTCAATTAGTTTGAAACGGTAAACCATAGCTCTCACAGTTAAACTGCAAGAGCTATATATTAGGTTTACTCGTCATCATCGTCATCGTCATCTTGTTGATTTTTTTTGGGTTCTGAAACAGGATTACCAACGCTTTCATTTGCTTCTGGTTTATTGACACGTTTCTCATACCAATATGAACCGTTAGCAATGTTTGCATTTGCGTTCCTTGTAATTACTTCAATATAAGTTCCCCCGTTAAGGTCATTATCCCATTCGTTTGAGTCCTTATAATCAGTAATTTCGCCCGTCTTTTCGTCAACAATCATCTCAAGACGTGAATACCCAACTGCATTAAGTTGTGTTAATTCCTTTTGCTCACCGTTTGCGTCAGCGTAGTAAATTTTACTTACACCTAAAACCTCACTAACCGGCAAGGTCTTATAAACTAGTGGTAATGAAAATTCACAATCAGATAACTTAACGACTTCTCCCTTCTTTGTTGTAAAGGTTTTTGAATCGTTTTCCATACACTTAATAAATCGGTCAAGATTTTTCTTGTACGCTTTCGCCGTTTCGTCCTCAGTTGGAAACAAACACTTAACTAGATTAATGTTGCGTATTGCAGCCGCTTGGGGGTTCAATACCTTAACACCTCCAATCGTGATGAATGTAGGTGCATCCTTAGCGCCTTGTGAATAACTAAATGTACACACGTAAAACTCATCGCCATTAGTTCGAGTTCTTTTTTCTGCTGAAATCAATTTGCTTAACATGATTTTTTTCTCCTTTCTTGATTACTTGTTACTTGTGTGGAATAGCCCAACAGATACAAGCCCGTAGGGGTGTTCCACTCCGATACAAGGTAGAGGGGTGTGAATTTTTGCTGCTTCCCACACACAGATTTCTTCACCAAAAAAATTTTTTATATATTTTTATTTTAAATAATGTTAAAAAATAGCTATTAAACTTAAATAAATATTCATAATAAATGTTAATAATAATAACCAATATAGTTAAATATACGTTACTGTATACAGTAGATACAGTTAAATACCGTGTGAATATGAATTACTACTTTATAAGACAAAGAGATCAACAGTATTCTAATTGTCTTTACTTAAGTAAGATAAGTAAGAACTATAAATTAAATGATAATTATAGATCCTTTACTTTACCAGGACAAATAGAATATACTTTCTCTGAAGATTTATATAAACAATTTAAGAAAGAAATAAATACAGTTAAATGACAGAATTTACTGCACTATGTTTAGTAGGTATGTTAGGATGTCTAGCTTATATCATACTAAATAAATTAACAAAGTAATGTGCCCTAAGTACACGGGATCGTAGTACGTTCCACGCTTAAAGAAGTTACCATAAGGTAGAAGCGCACCAGGGAATCCTAATCGTAAGTAGGCTCAGTTTAGCTACCTTTCTGACGGTCTTTGGTTAAAAAAGGTGGCCCCCTAAAACGGTATTACTATGGAAAAGAACGAACAAAAAAAAGCAGATAGAATTGAGTATGTTTTCAGGAATAAAACTTATATAGCTACTCCTGAGCTTAGTAAAGGTTGTTGTGTAGGTTGTGCGTTTGTTAATAATATGAACTGCGCTAACTTTAAAGATAGAATGGACATCTGCCATAAAGGATATATTTTTAAGCGTAAATTTAATCACATAGATGAGTAACCTTACTTTACTTACTGCGTTAATAGATATTATAAAGTAAATATTATGGAAGATAAAGTACTAGAAACAGTGGTAAACGGATTGGAATATAGTTTTGAAAAAGATATATTGGTAAAACCTTTAGCTCCTATCATGGTTACTAAAGAATATACAGAGCAAATCCCTACTGGGGAAAAGGACGAAGAAGGTTTTAATAAGTATGAAGTAAAGACTCATACTAAAGAAGTTGAATCAGATTTTGCAAAAGGTATTGTTCTATCTATTCCAATCGGTACTGATAGTACCATTAAGGTTGGTGATACTATAGTATACCCTAAGAAATTTGCTAAAGACTTTGATCTATTTAAAGACTCACAATTAGTTAAACCATACGACGTTGTAGCTAAAGTCGTTAAATAAGCTATCATTCATGATTGAATGTTTTATTTTAGAGTATTAAGTCGCTGCCCTGCCATCAAAGCAGGGCATTCTTTTTGCTATTACTTTACTAAACATTAATAAATGTTAAATATTTTAAACACTTTTTATATTAGTGCGTTTTAAGGGCATTATGGGAACAATAATAATAATACTTGTAAGTGTTATTGGCTTTGGTGCTCTTACTTATGCTCAAGGAAAACACGAAGGATACATTCAAGGCAGAATTGATGGGTATGAAGAGTGTAAGAAGAACTTTAACAGAATACAAGAATTTAAACAAAAGATATTAAATAAAAAGTTAGACATATGGAAGGATACAAAGTAATTAAGGATTTTAGCTTCGCTGAAAAAGGTGATGTGTTTACTAAAGTTGAAGATTTAAACTTGTGGGAACTTCAGAAATCTGAAGTAGTATCAGATACAGAAACTTATACTTCAATGGCATTTGATTCTTCTACTATGGAAGAATTAGCTAACAAAGATTATGTAATCTGGTATAGTGAAGAAGCAGAAGAAGATGATAATGAGGATGAATGTGAACGCTGTTGTGATAAGTTAGAGAAAGTAAAAGAATACGTTAATACTTTGATTGATACATATACTAAAGATTATAATGAACTGATGAAGGATTATAATGAAGGTAATGTGCAGCAATGTGTTAAAGTAGAAGCAGAAACTGTATACCACAATTTAAATAAAGTTCTCAACAGTATTAAAGATTTGTTAGATGAATAAATTAGTAAAGACTGTTAATAAAGGCAATCTTTACTATGAATACCTTAACGCTTTAAATGGTATACTACAACTTACAAACAGGGAATTGGAGTTACTTACTAAGTTCGTTGAATTAGATGTGAACTTTACTCCAATACCTGGTGTAAGTAAAAATGTAGCCAATACTGACAATCGTAGAATGATTAAAAGTACTATGGGTATTACTCCTGATAACTTAAGTAGATATATAAGTAAGTTCAAGAAAGAGGGTCTTTTAGTACAGGGAAAAGCAGAAGATGAATTAGTAGTTAATAAGATACTAATTCCAGAGATAATAAAAGATAGGGTGCAAATAACATTAATACTAAGAGTAAATGAATAATAAAATAAATAATAAACATTTCTATATGATCTTTGATAATGGGCATATAGTACATGTAGAGAATAGAAGTAATAGGTTAGTACGATATTTTAGACATCTCTTTAACTTACGTTCTAATCTGAAATTAACTTCTTTTGTTCCAAAGAAACCTTACTCTAACAAAGAAATTAAAAAGTTATCTAATATATTATATAGAAATCGCGATTTAGATGAATCTGATATTGTAGTAATAATAAATTCTATTAGACCTAATACTATCAGAGAATCTTTAACAGAGTTAGAAACTAGTGAATATTATATAAATGCAACAGCAGAAAAAGATATCAATTTACTCAAGTCTGGCAAATAAATATAATTTACCTTATCCTGTTATAGAAGTAATATGCAATAGTCCATTTAAGTTTGCTAAAGAAGTAATGTCAAATGATGAAGATACTAAAGATATTATGTTTGCTTACTTATTTAAACTTAAATTAAAAAAGAGATATAAAGAAATAAAATGAGACAGTTTATTGAAGAATGCTTAACACCCAATTATAAAATTCACTGGTTAGATTCTATTTACTTTGATCCTGTATTACTTAACAATATACAGATGTATGTAGCAATTAGTGACAGTAGACTATTAAGAATATGATACTAAGAAAGTTTAATAATATGTATCCTAGAACACTTTGGATAGCTATAGTAGAGAGTGAGGAAGATATACAGTTTCTATGCAAGAAGTTCTCTATATTAGAGATTACTCCAGAATTCAATAAGATACTAGAAAATGCTCAAGATGTAATGACCAATGCTTATCATGATGATGTAGTAGCTGAATGTAGACCTGTTATTCAAAACTTTAACTATTTTACTGGAATACTGTGTATAATATATAAGCCAGAGTTAGTAGATAGTGCTAACATAGCCCATGAATCTGTTCACATTTCTGACTATTACTTTGAAATTACAGGTATGAATAATGAAGATTTTTCAACTGGTGGCAATGAAGGATATGCTTACTTAGTTGGTTGGGTTGCTGGATGTTTTGTTAAAGTAATGAAAGAATATGGAAAGACAAAGTAAAGAAGATTCATTAGCTCTATGGGAGTTTGAGAAGAACAATACTAAACGATTAGGTTCTAATATCAGCGAAGAGTTAAGGGAATTAATGGAAGTTGCGGATAAGAAGATAAATGACTATTCGTTAACATATAATGAATTTCTAGATGACATTCTAGAAGGTTTAGCTAAACTAAAAGACACAGATAATATTGAAACTAGGCGGTTACAGATAAAAGGATTGTACAACTGTTTAACTAATAAGTATATTGAAGATGGAGAATGATGGTAAGAAATATGATTGTGGTAAAGTAAGAATGGATCTAGTTCCATTAGATGTAGTTGAGAATATTGGTAAGGTACTTACTTATGGAGCTCAGAAATACTCAGATAATAGTTGGCAAAATCTTCCAGATTTTTGGAAAAGATATAAAGCAGCATTACTAAGGCATCTTACTGCTATAGACAAAGGAGAATTAATAGATCCTGAAAGTGGACTACCTCATATAGATCATGTACTTTGTAATACAGTATTCTTAGATTGGGGATTTCATCATGGTAAAGCAATTAGTATTAATACAAAAGATATTGAACAAGATGAATAATTTAGAAGCTATTTGGTGGGAAACATAGGATATAGATGTAAATAAAAACCGTATTGGTAATCCTACTTTACACGTTCACTTCATACGTAAAAATGAAGAAGGTATTACTCATGGAATTGTACACTCTAAAGAAGTTACACAAGATCTTAGTATTGATGCAGTTAAGAATGAAATAATTAAAGAGATAGTAGAAGTTTTAGAAGAAGGTTATAGAAAAGTAGAAAAAGATTTATGGAACAATTGAAATTTAAAAAGTTAGATTACTCAGTAAAGAAAGAAGACGGTACAGAAGAGATTAAGAAGTCTGAAGGTAAGTTGCCTACTAGAGCTACAGCAGGAGATGCTGGATTGGATCTGTATGCTACTCGTATTACTCAAGAAGTAGATAATAGCGGAAAGTTAGTACTTGTATATCATACTGATTTAGCGGTAGAGATTCCTGAAGGATATTGTGGCTTACTTATGATGAAGTCTTCAATTAGTAAACGTTCTATAGCTTTAACAAATGGAGTAGGTTTAATAGATACTGGATATCGTGGAGAGTTGATGGCTAAATTTAAAGTAACTACAGATGCTATTCCTACAGTATATACTATAGATGAACCATTTGCTCAATTAGTTATTGTACCTTGTTCTATATTAGAACCCACTTTAGTAGAAGAGCTAAGTGAAACTGAAAGAGGAGAAAAAGGATTTGGAGAAGTTACAGCAGAACAAAATAATGAAAATAAATAATAAGAATATGAAAGAACTTAATATTACAATTACTCCAGTGAGTGCATCAGGTGTTGGAAATTTTATTGATGTTAACATTAACGGATTGCCTTACAGAACAGAAACTGTACAAGGTGAATTTACCGAAGAAGTAATGAAGCAGTCTATTGAAAAGTTGATGCCTACTATTCCTGCTGAACAACGAGAAGAAGTAGAATTGAAATTCTATCAACTGTTAGATGCTATTGCTAATACTAAAGCTGAAGAAGAGTATAGAGCTCAGCACCCTGAAGAGTTTATGCCAGAGAATTTTGAACCTAGTGTTGAAGAAGTAACTAATGAAGCTATTTGATATAAATGGTGGTAAAGTAGTAATACACCCTGATGCTTTAGGTCTCCCATTCTTTAAAAAGTTATGGGAGGCTGATAAGCCAGACAAAACACAAGCTACAAATGTAATAAGTTATATAGTACTTATGTGGTATTTTAAATCTCCATATGTACTTCAGCTAGAACCAGATATCAGAGAAAAGAAACTTAAGCAGTTATACTTTGGTGATGAGAATTATAATCTTACAGTAGAAGAAAAGTCTTGTGAAGATGATTATAAGAAGCTAATATATACTAGAAATCTAAGAATGTTAGATAGTATGAGAAACAAAGTAGATACTATTAGTAAGTATTATGAAGATTCTCTAGAAGAGCAATTGGATGAAAAGAAGATTAAAGATCTATTAGCTGGTATGGAAAAAGTAAAAGCTACCTTTCAGACACTAGATTTCCTCGAAAAAGCAGTTAAAGCTGAAGAAGTTAGTACTACTAAAGTACGTGGAGATGCTCAGATTAATCCTTATGAATTAGCTTAATTTGTGCAAATTATACACAAGTTTATAACAATAAATTAATAGGTACGTTATATGAATATAAATAAAGAAACTATGAAGAAAGTACTTGATTTAACAAAATGTAATAGCACTGAAGAGATTTGTGATGTGCTTGAGAAAGAAATTGATAACAAACAAAAAGCAAATAAAGCAGCTAAAGAAGCTAGTGAGTCTTTGATTGAAGAATATAAGAAAGAAGCAGTAGCTGAACCTAAGAAGAAAGGTATTATCAAGCGTACTATTCATTGGCTAAAGAGTTTGTTTAAGAAATAATCTCGTTGAACTGATAGAGAGGTCTGACAGGGACAGACATTAAATATTCCCTGGCATATTGCCCTATGGTGTAGTGGTAGCACGAGAGGCTCTAACCCTCTAGGTCCGGGTTCGATTCGGTGGTAGGGCGACTAATTAAAATATAAATGTTATGGATAATAAACCAAAAGAAGATAAACTAATAGTTATTACACTTGATAACTCAAATCCAAAATCTAAGATATATTGGAAAGAAGAAGATTATAATATCTTTAAAAAGATGTGCGATGATTTAATAACTAAATATTTTGGTGATACTATAAATTATCCTTTAGATATGCTTACTTTAGAAACAGAAGAAAAAGTTGAACCTAATCAAAAAACTTTGGAAATATCATAACTATGATTGACTTCTAGAAGAAAATAATAAATAGTGATAAGTTTAGAACTCCGGCTTTAACATTCTTAAAGACCGGAGCTTATTGTTAGTACCCAATTGGTACTACTGAATATTATACATACTGGGACGAATAGAAAGATCGTTGCATTAATGGTTATACCGCAGAGGATGGAGATTACATCACTGGGTATAACTATTTTTATATTAACTTTTGTCCTATTCAACGTATTGTGCATGAAATAAAAAATAAACCAGACGGTACTACAAAAGTAATAAAAAAACGTGAATTATAGTTCCCAGACTTCTACGATTACGATTACTTTTTTTTCTAGGCTATGTAGGAAGCTGAAGAGCAAGGTAAACATATGTGTGTACTTAAGTCACGTCGTAAAGGTTATTCATATAAAAATGGTTCGATGGCTTGTCGTAACTATTATCTATTGCCTGGTACTAAGACGTATATATACGCTTCTAATAAGTAGTATCTTACTGAAGATGGTATTCTTACTAAAGCTTGGGACTATATGGACTTTATAGATAAGCATACAGCTTGGGGTAAGAAGCGATCTGTTAACAGTACTATGCGTAAACGAGCTGGATTCTGGACTAAGGATGAATTTGGTAAAGAAGTAGAAATGGGTTACAAGTCAGAGATTATTGGTGTTACTTTGAAAGATAATCCTGATATAGTACGTGGTAAAGCTGGTAAATTGATTATATTTGAAGAAGCGGGTTCGTGCCCAGAATTAGGTGCTGCGTGGTAGATTGCTAGACCATCTGTAGAACAAGACGACGTAGCTTTTGGTACAATGATAGCTTTTGGAACAGGCGGTGATGAAGGTAGCCATTTTGAAACATTGAAAGACATGTTTTATAATCCAGATGGATATAACTGCTTAGGATTTGATAATATATGGGATGAACATACTAGTAACAAAAAATGCGGTTTTTTTATTCCACAGTATACTAATAATGATATTAGAGATGAAAAAGGAAACCGTCTTTACATGGATAAAGATGGAAATACATTACACAAATTAGCTCTAGAATATACATTATCTGAACGTAGAAAAGTAATAGAAAACGCTACTAATACTAATACTATAGATAGATATGTAGCTGAAAGATGTATTACTCCACAAGAAGCGTGTCTAGAATTTGGTGGTAATATATTTCCTAAAAAAGAACTATAGTAGCAATTAGGACTTATTCGTACTAATACTTAGTTATAGAATCATAAACAAGTAGGTGATTTAATATTTGACGAATCTGGTAGTATCAAATGGATACCTAAGAAACATGGCGATGTTACTAAGTATCCACTTGGTAAAGACGATGATCCTACTGGCTCAATAGTTATATGGGAACATCCAGCTAAAGATGCAACAGCTGGATTATATATAATAGGTGTAGACCCTTATGATCATGATTAGTCTGGTACTAATTCATTAGGATCATCTATTGTATATAAGAGGTTTTAGAACTTTGAAGAGTATTATGATATTATAGTAGCTGAATATACTGGTAGACCTGCAACAGCTGAAGAGTACTATGAGAATCTACGTAAGTTAGCATTATACTATAATGCACGTATAATGTATGAAAATGAACGCAAAGGTCTATTCCCTTACTTTACTGCTAAACATTGCGATTACTTATTAGCTGATCAGCCTGATATTATTAACGATATAGTTAGTAATTCTAAAGTACAAAGAAGAAAAGGTTGTCATATGAATAAGTAGATAAAACAATGGGGTGAAGGTATGATCAAAGAATGGTTAAATGAAGAGTATGCTCCAGGTAAGAAAAACCTAACTAGGATACTATCAGAGCCGCTATTAGAAGAGCTAATAAGCTATAATGATACAGGTAACTTTGACCGAGTGATGGCGTTGATGTAGGTTATGATATATAGAGAACAACTGTATAATGTAGTTGTTAAAAAGAAAGAAAAAGAAAACAAATAGAAGATGCTCTTTGATGGACCAATTTTTGCGCAGAGTTGGTTCAATGACGATACTCCAAGAGTATTTTCAAACGACGATAATGTATATACATTTTAATTATGAAGAATACTAAAAGTTTCCCTGCACAGAAACTACCAATGTCAAAGAAGACACAAGCCTGGAAAGAAGCCTGCGTAGACTATGTAGTAGGCGCTGGAGATTCAGGATTTGGTGGTAATGGTAGATCTAGATCTGACGAGATGTAGACTTACTATGATTTATATAATAGCATATATAATGAAAAGGATCTTAAATATGTAACTAATCCATTTAAACAAGATGATGGATTTCCTGCTATGGCATAGGATTATAATATCATCAAACCATATGTAGATCAGTTACTTGGTGAAGAAACTAAGAGACCTTTTAATTTTCATCCACAACGTACAAGTGATATAGCTGCTAGTGAACTACAGGAAAAAGCCAAAGAAATGCTAATGGATTATATTCAGGCTACTATAGCTAGTAAGTTAAGTCCAGAACAAGCAGCTAGATATGAACAAGCATTAGCTACAGGAGAAATCTAGACTCCAGAAGCTATAGCTAAGTATCTATAGAAAGATTATAAAGATATAGCAGAAACTGAAGCTTATCACGCATTACAATTTCTAAAGAGAAAATTGAATCTTACTCATGAGTTTTATAAAGGTTGGAAAGATGCTTTAATAGGTGGAGAAGAAATATACTATGTAGGTGTAATCAATGGAGATCCTTATGTAGAAAGAGTAAACCCTATGTACTTTGATTATGAGCATTCTTTAGACTTAGAATTCATAGATGATGCCGCATGGTGTCGTAGAAAGATGATTATGTCTGCTACTGAGATATACGATAGATTCTATGATAAAATGTCTGAAAGACAACTAAATGAATTATTAGAACTTATTGATCAAAGACCCGGAGCTGGTAATAATCCAGAAATAAGAAAGACTAGTATGGATTATGAATCTATTAAATTGCATAAGATCAATAGTTTTACAGATAATCCGTTTGATGTAGATCATATAACAGTATATCACTGCTGTTGGAAATCTTTCAAAAAGATAGGATTTGTTACTTTACTAAATCCAGAAACTGGAGAAGCTGAAGAATTTCAAGTAGATGAAGATTATAAAGTAACAGGTACTGAACAATCTGTAGAATGGGATTGGATTATTGAAGTATGGGAAGGATATAGAATTGGTGATGATATGTACATAGGAATTCAACCTATTGAATATCAACATATATCTGCCGATAATCCTAATTCACAGAAATTACCTTACACTGGTGTAGTGTATAATAATACTAATAGTAAACCTAGATCATTAGTAAGTATGATGAAACCATTACAGTATATGTATATTGTAGTGTGGTATAGACTTGAGTTAGCATTATCTAGAGATAAAGGTAAAGTAGCAGTAATGGATATTACTTAGATACCTAAATCTATGAACATTGATGTTAATAAGTGGATGCATTACTTAAGTGCACTAGGTGTAGCTTTTATTAATCCTTATGATGAAGGATGGGATATACCAGGACGTGAAGGAGGTAAACCATCTCAATTCAACTAGTTATCTTCTTGGGACTTAACTATGAGTAATGTAATAGCTGAGTATATTCAATTAATGTAGAAGATTGAAGATATGGTAGCTAAGCTTACTGGTATTACTCCACAAAGACAAGGACAGATTGCTGCTAGTGAATTAGTAAGTAATGCTAATACTGCTGTTAATATGTCTTATCATATTACTGAACCTTGGTTCTGGAATCATAATTAGGTGAAGAGAAGAGTATTAACAATGCTATTGAATACTTCTAAAGCAGCTTGGAAAGATAATAAGAGATACTTGAATTATATATTAGATGATGCTACCAGAGCGTTTGTACAATTATCTGATAATTTCTTCTATGAAGATATGGATATATTTGTAGATGATAGCACTAAGAATCAACAGTATATAGATCAATTAAAGCAATTGCTGCAACCTGCTATGCAGAATGGTGCTAGTCTGTTAGATATTGCTGAAATCATTACTTTAGATAACATGAGTATGATTAAAAATAGACTTGAAGAGATAGAGCAGAAAAGAATGGAACAGATGCAGCAACAGCAACAGGCTGAACAACAAGCTCAACAGCAGATGGCAGAACAACAGAATCAGCTTAAAGAAGAAGAACTTATGCTTAAGGAAGCTGAACTGGATCTTGAAAAATATAAAGTAGACCAAGACAGATATAAAGCAGAACAAGATAATGCTACTAAAATTACTGTAGCACAAATTAATTCTTATCGTGGTGCTGAGAATATGGATCAAGATATGAATGGAATTCCTGATCCAATTGAAATAGGAAAGCAAGCTCTAGAATAGCAGAAGATAAATTCTGATATTGCTACTAAACAATTAGAACTTAACAATAAGCGTAGAGAAATAGAACAGAAGAGAGAAGCTGAAAATAAGAAGATACAGCTTGAAAAAGATAGAATGAAGCATGAAACTGAGTTGCAACGTATGTCTGATAAAGCTGCTATGGATAGAGAGAAGCTAAAGGCAAAGACAGCTTTGAGAAATAAAGTAGTAGGCGAATCTAAATCTAAATAACTATGAACTGGTTTAAAGAAACGTGGTGGTTAGTAAAACAATTATTTACTACTACTAAGAATAAAGATAAAGTATAGTATAAACATATGGATCATTATCCTTTTAGTGGATACTCTGCAATGAGTTGGTGTGGATATATTTTGACTAAAAAGAAAGAATCTGATATTAAAACTACTACTTGGAATCACGAAAATATACATTTACAGTAGGCTGAGAATAAGGGTAGTTGGTTAAAGTATTACGCTGATTATGTATGGGAGTGGATCAAAGGCAATCCTATTACTTATCCAGCATCATCGGCATACTATACAATACCTTACGAAATGGAAGCATACGCAAATGAAGATAAATCTGATTACGAAATTAATACTAATAAGTATAAAATAAAAAATCGTAAAAAGACCTATAGAGAGAATAAGAAAAATTGGTTTAACTATATTAAAAATTTATAATTATGGCATGCGGTGGAAAGAAAGGTGGCAAAAAGTCATCTAAAAGTGGAAAGAAAAGTAAATAATTATGGAACGTGAAGCATTTAGATAGAGAATGCAACAGTATAAGTAGGCTAGGGAGAATAATCCCTAGCTGAAGTACTGGGATTGGAAGAAGTATGCAGATGGTGGTACTATAGATGAAGATCCACCATAGAGTACTAGTGAAAGACCTATTACTAACTTTGACCCTAAAGGAGATCCATATAATCCTACATATGGATATAACCCAGGTGCAGGCTACGTTTCAAATTCAGATCCATTAGGTAGTCTATATGTAGAAGGAGCTTTACTTAATCCAGTATTTAAACTAGCAGGTAATGCAGTATCTAATGTAGCTAGAGGATTAACTAAATACTCTTCTAAATATGTACCAGAAGTAAGGAGAACCGTGTAGGATAAAATAAATAGTTTATTCCGTAGAGAAGCTGAAGATAAAGCTCGTACATATAAATTATATGATGATGCTATAGAATCTAGAAATAGAATAATTGAAGATCTATATTCTAATCCAGCTTATATGGAAAGAGCTAGATAGATTTAGAATACATACGGTGATAATTACGCTAAAGTATATGAAGATATAATTAATTAGTATAATACTAATTATTGGAATTTACCTAATCCTGTTATAAAACAGTTAGATGCTAAGGCTAAAATGTAGGCTAAAGACGCAGCTGTAAATAGGTATATTACTAGAAGACAACCAGCAGGATACGATGATTTTGAGTATTAGATAAATAGAAATCTTACAGAGATAGACTACCCTACTACTAGACATGAATTAGGACACTATGTAGATTTTAATTTAGCTAAAAGTTCAAATCCCGATTATAGCAACTCTATGTTTGCAGAGTTAAAAAGAGACTCATCAAAATAGAAGAATCCATTATTTCCAGATAAAACTGATTATTATAGTAAAGGTACAGAATAGAAATCTTATATGAATACTCTTAGAGAGTATATGTTTAAGAATGGTATGATTAATAATATAGGAGATAAGGTAACTTCTAGATAGATTAAGAAAGCTATAAGATCGTTACCTAAAGATATGAGATCTATTGAAGCTGCTTATCTTCAATTTGCTACACCAGGATAGTATACAAAATGGTTTAATAAAATACCTTTACTTGGTACTTATCCAATAGTAAATAAACAATTTTAGAATTATGAAGAAGATAAAGATAAAGCCAGAAAATAGAGGTAAGTTCAATGCAACTAAAAAGAAGACAGGAAAGACAACTGAAGAACTAACTCATAGTAAGAATCCTGTGACAAGAAAGAGAGCAATATTCGCTTAGAATGCTGCTAAATGGAATAAAGGTAAAAAGAAGAAAAAATAAATCTAATTAAATATTTTAATTATGGATAAAAAAATGACATTAGGTGGATTTGAAGCTGTATTAGATAGCTTTATCCCTAATCCAGATGGTGGTTTTAGAAATTCAAATATTGATGAAAATGTTAATGTTGATGCTGATGAATTTGAATCACTAGACGATGAAGAATTGGAAGATATTAAAAAGAACAATATCGAAGTAAAGAATAAGAAAGAAAATCCAGTAGAGGAAGGTACTGAGGAAGAAGAAATCGAAGAAGGAGATATTGAAGATAAACCAAAACGTAAGCCTGGTAGACCTCGTAAAGAAGAAACCATTGAGGAAGAAGCAGAAGAGGAAGAAGAGATTGAAGATAACAATGAAGAAAATGTTGTTACTAACTTCTTTGATGCTATGGCTGAAAAACTTAATTGGGAATTTGAAGAAGATGAAGATAAACCCAAAAGTGTTGATGAGTTAATTAATTACTTCCAAAATGTCATTGAAGAAAATAGTAAGCCTGAATACTCTAGTGAAGAAGTTGAAGCACTAGATAATTTCGTAAAACAAGGTGGAGATTTAAAGAAGTATCTGACTATTGATGCTGAGTTAGATTTAGATGATATTGATATTGAAGATGAAGCTAATCAGAAATTAGTAGTAAAACAATTACTTAAAGAAAAAGGGTTCTCTACTAAGAAGATTGATAAGTTAGTAAGTAGATACGAAGAAGCTGGATTACTTGAAGATGAAGCGCAAGACGCTTTAGAAGATCTGAAAGAGATTAAAGAGGAAAGGAAGAAACAGCTATTAGAGGATCAGAAAAAGGCTTATCGTGAATAGTTACAGAGACAACAGCAATTCTATGATAACGTTGTTAGCGAAATAAAAGGCTTAAAGAATATACGTGGTATTACAGTCCCTGAAAAAGATAAAAAGGTTTTAATAGATTATATACTTAAGCCAGACACAGACGGTAAAACAAAGTACCAAAAGGACTATGCTAAGGGTGGTGTTAAGAATCTCATAGAATCAGCATACTTTACAATGAATGCTGATAAGCTTATTGAGGCTGCTAAACGTGAAGGAAATAATTCAGCTATTGATAAGTTTAGACGAAGTTTAAAATCTAGTAGTATTACTACTAAATCTAGAAAACAAGCCACGGGTTCTGATGATGATCCAATTTGGTTCTCAGCTGCACGACAACTGCGTATATCATAATAATTAATTATATAAATAAAAAAATTAAATTACTAGTATTTTATGGATAATAATATTCTTAATAACCTCCAATTATACAAAGGTAAATGGTTTTCTGATTTGATCGACACTAATAAGATTAGTCTCGCTTCTCAGCAAAGACCTTATGAGGTATCTACTATCCTGTCATACGTATTTGGTACTAAAGATAATGGTTACAGTACTTCTCTTGATATGTTGACAGGTGGTCTTGGAAATGTAATGACTATTGATCAGCCTTCATTTGAATGGGGTGTTATGATTGACCAAGATAGAGCTGTTACAATTCGTGACGCTAAATGGAATGGCGCTGCAATTAGTGAAAATTCTACTCCGGGTTTGGGTAATACTCCTATTACTTTGTGGTTGGAAGATGCATGGTTTGGTCCTGGTGCTACTATCGAATTTGATGACAAGAGTCAAGCACGTATTCAGGATGCTCCGTATCAGGATGGCAATCTGTATGTTTATACAGTATTTGTATCTAATGGTAGCCCTGCTTCTTATATTGATCCTGCTGTTTTAGCTTCTGGTTGCCAAGTGAACCGTTTGGCTTCTGCTTATGAAGAATACAGTGAAGAGGCTGATATTCTGAACTACAATACTCACTTCAAGATGCGTAACTACTTGACTACAGTACGTCTGTCTTATGATATCACAGGTTCTGCTTACTCTACAGTTATGGCAGTAGCTTTGAAAGATCCTAAGACTGGTAAAACTTCTTACTTGTGGTCTACATTCCAGGAATGGGTTGCAATGCGCGAGTGGTACAAACGTCTTGAAAGAGCTTTGGTATACAATCAGAATAACGTAAACAAAGATGGTTCTTGTAATCTGAAAGGTAAGAATGGTCGTCCTGCATTTATTGGTGCTGGTTTGTTGGAACAGATTGCTCCGTCTAACAGACGTTATTATACTCGTTTGACAGCTGAACTGTTGGAAGACTTCTTGTTTGACCTGTCTTACAATGTATTAGGTACTAATGAACGTAAGTTTGTTGCCTTGACTGGTGAAATGGGTATGCGTGAATTTGACCGTGTACTTAAAGAAAAGATGGCTAATATGAACTTGATTGACACAGTATTCGTAACTGGTTCTGGCGATAATCTGAAGTTCGGCGGTCAGTTTAAAACTTATGCAATGTCTAACGGTATTGAATTGACTTTGAAGTATTTCCCGTTGTATGACAACACTACTTACAATCGTCAGTTGCATCCTGTTACTTTGAAACCGTTGGAATCTTACCGTATGACATTCTTGGATTTGGGTCGTCGTGATGGTGAAGCCAATATTGTTAAAGTAGTTCGTAAAGATCGTGAATTCGTTAACTGGTGTACAGCTGGTTCTGTAACTCCTGCTGGTTACGCTCACTCTAATACAGAAGTTCGTTCTAATGCTAAGGATGGTTACTCAGTACACTTCTTAGGTGAAGTAGGTATTATGTTGAAAGACCCCCGTGCATGTGGAGAATTGATCATGATGGCTGAGTAATTCAGTTAAAAATATAAGGGGCTTGAATGCTAGCAAGCCCCTATAATACTAACTTGATAATCTAATTTTATAATTATGGAAGTAATCGTTAGAATGACAAAAGTAAATCCTTGGACAGGATTGATTAAATGGTCTAACTGCTTTGATTTTATTAGTTCTTACTGGACTAGATCTGGTAGTAGATATACTGGTTTAAAAGCAGATAAAGCTAGAGAACTAGAACAGAAAATGGGTAAAGCTGAAGGAGAATTAGATCCTGATAGCACATTTTGGGATACATTTGCAATTAAGATTGGTAAGAAAGAATTAGTGATTAATACTGATAGACCTGAAGGTGAATTGCAATATTTATTCCTATTAGGACATAAGAGAGTAGCTAATGGTATTGATAAGATAACTCCATCTACTGATTATGTACTTATAAATAAAGAAGCTGAAGCAGAACAAATTAATAAAGCTAACAAAGTTAAACGTGATGCTTATAGAGCACTGGATAAGATGAGTCTTGAAGATATGCGCAAATGTCTTAGACTTCTTGGAATTAAAGCTGACACTATGTCTAATGAATTAGTTGAAGCTAGACTTGGTGAAAACGTAGAAGCTGATCCAGCAAGATTTATTAGAATTTGGGTAGACAATCCTAATAAAGAAATTAACTTTGTAATTGAAGAAGCTTTAAGTAAAAATATTATTCGTAAGAACAGAGCATCATATTACTTTGGTACTGATCTTATTGGTAACGGTCTTGAAGATGTAATTGCATATTTGAAAGACAAAAAGAATCAAGATATTTACTTAAGTATTATGTCTGAAATAAAATCTAAATAATGACTAGAGAACAATTTCACTCATATTTTAAAGTAGCAATGGACAAAAACTCTCAAAGCGTAGCCTTTGGGGGTTGTCCTGCTTTCTTACCAGAAGAAATAGATTACTGGTTAGATCAAGGTTTATACCAAGAAATCAGTAATAAGTTTACTGGTAATAACTACTTAAAGACTAGCTTTGAAGGATCTGTAAAACGTATTCACGACTTAGAAAAGTTAGTACATACAGATGTTAACGTTGTTGCTAATACTGAAACAAATTCAAATAGATGTTATGTTACCAATCTATTTAATGGTGACAGAATGTTCTTTGTAGATGCTGTATTAAACTTCAATAACAAAAAAGCTACCATAAAGCTAATAGATCATGCAGACGCTACTAAATTCAAGAAGACTTACAATAACAATCCTTGGATAGAAGATCCAGTAGCTGTAATAGAAGATAATACTCTATATATCTATTATGATTACTTAGCTATGAGTAGTAATAGTTATTCTGTAGATATTACTTATGTTAAGTTCCCTACTAAGATAGAGAACTTACCAGCAGATGGTATGAGTGAAATACCAGAGTATATGCAGTTTGAAGTAATTAATAGAGCTGTAGAACTAGCATTAGAAGATATTGAGTCTAAGAGAATATAGACTAAATCACAGTTAAACCAAATAGATGAATGATTATGACAAATCGTGGATTTCAAATCGAGTTTGAACGTAGGCTATAGTTAATGGATCCTAATTTAGTTATTAAGGATAAGCTATCCTCAGACACTATTATATCATTCATTAATGAGGCGATTGATAAATTTTATAAAACAAGATACTCAGGTATTAACTTTAAAGCTCAAGGATTTGAATAGACAGAAAAACGTATAGATGATTTGCGTACTTTAATTCGTAAAAGAAACTATTCAAATACTTAGATATCCAAAGGAACTAAAAATTCATATTCTGTTGAATTACCAGATGATTATGTATTATTACTTGGAGATACTGCTGGTATACAGCCGAGTGATGAATATCCTAACGAATGCTGGGAAAAAGACGATTTAGGTGCATATATAGTTAAGTATACAGATACGTTAGAATCTACAATTGAAACATTAGATAGACAATTAAGTAATTCACTATCTGAACACAAATTAAAATATTGTCAAGCTAGACCTTTAAAGTTAATTCAAGATAATAATGTAATATTATACACAGACGGTAAATATAAAGTAAGTGAATATGAGATTACATACTTAGCTAAACCATCTGAAATTAATTCAAGTAATATTACTAATACAGAATATACAGATTTGCCAGAACATACACATATGGAAATTGTGAAAATGGCAATCTAGATTTATCTTGCTACTAAACCAATGTAGCATTATAATGCTTATTCCAACGAAATTGCTTCAATGGAATGAGAAAGTATTAATTATTTTTAAGCGTTTGTCTGACGTGGAAATCTGCAATAAGGAAAGTAGAAAGACAAACAAAGACAGCGCGCATTGTCTAATCCGTTAATTATGGACGAAAAATTATATTGTCACGTTTGTAAAGAATTCAAAGAGACTTCTCAATTTTCTCCTTGTAAGAAAGCTAAACTCAGAAATGGAAAAAGTTATGTATGTAAATAGTGTCAAGCTTTAGCTTAGAGACAAAGAAGAGAGAAACAAAAAGATATAGATTTATTAGATTTTACTTTAAAGAAAAGATTGTATGATGCTTAGAATAGAGCTAAGTCTAAAAATCAATACTATGATATTGATCTAGAATTTCTATATCAATTGTGGAATTAGTAGGAAGGTAAATGTGCTTTAACTGGAATACCAATGACTACAACAAAACACGGTAGAACTAACACTAATGTATCTATAGATAGAATAGATTCTTCTAAAGGTTATACTAAGGATAATATTTGGTTAATATGTTCTGCTGTTAATTTTATGAAATCAAATTTGAATTTAGAAGAATTTAAACAATATTGTTAGGCTGTAATTAACTATAAAAAATAAAAAAATTATATATGATTACTAGAACAGATACCGTACTTATCGGTAAAACATGTCCAGCATCTTATACTACAGTAGATAGTCTTACTCAGGGTGCTGTAGCTCTGTTCGATGAGAATAAGAGCTTGATTAAAGATGAAGCTAGTGCAGTAAAAGCATCTACAGTATATATTGGTGTAGTTGGTGATAATATGACTATCGCTTTACCTAATGGTACTAGTGCTACTAAACGTTCTGTAGAGTATTCTAACGCAATTCAGAAAGCTTCTAAACCTTCTTATGTAATGGGAGATTACAAAGCACCTGTTGCAGAGAAAATTGAAATTGATTTGACTAGTGCAAAACCTGTAATTGGTCATAGATATGTACTGCGCATTGTTTATAAAGATTTGTATGAAGCTCCGGGTCAGTTTACTCATACTTATGAAACAGTTGCTACAAGTGAAGTTGCTGATAATCTGGGTAATGCATTGCTGAAGAAGATCAACAAACATGCAAATCGTAGAGTAACAGCTACATTTGCAAGTCATAAACTGACTTTAACTGCTATGCCTAAAGACGATAACGAAGGTGTTTATTCATTGAATGAATACTCTGTAGTTTCTATGGAAGCTTCTTTGTATGTTACTATCCCTGGCGCATTGCTGTCTAATGTTCCTGAAGCTGTTGCTGGTGCAACTATTAAGAAAACTGCTGGTCACCCAGGTAAAGGTTTCTGGAAACAAGTACGTGATATGGAAGTACGTATGTTGGGTTATAAGGGTCATGTATTCACAGATGCATATCCCATTATCGAACCTAAACGTTTTGTTACTGAAGGAGCTACTTACGATTACATTACTATTGAGAATGACAACTTGTACTTGTCACCTGACAATCAATACATTAAAACTACGCCGTTAACTACTGAATTGTATGTTGAAGAATCTGCTAACTTGAGTGCTTCTCAGTTTGTTAAGAATCTCAAAGCATTTATTACAGGTGTTAATAGTGCAGCATAATACGGTTTCTTTATTTAAAAAAACCAGGCGAGGTTGAGGTTTATCCTCGGCTTCGCCTTTTTAATTTTTGTAGATATGAAAATAATTAATGCAATACTAAAGAACGATACTATAACTATAACTTTAGATGCTAAGGCTAATGTACATAAGGTTTATCTAGATTCAATAGTAAATCAAAAGAATATGTATTCTGATGAAGATGAGAAACATACTTATGTAATATCTGACTTTGTTACTTAGGATAATACTGTTATTGTTGATATTACTGAGTATAATGAAACTTCTTTTATAGTAAGCGTTCTTACATCAGAGGGTAATAGAGATGAAGCTATAGCAATAGATCAGAATGAATTATATTTAGCTAAAGTAAATCTACTTACTACATATTGTAATACATGTTTAGATAAACATTAGAAGCATATAATAATGATGTGTGATTTTAGATCATAGTTATTGTAGTATGCTTTAGAGCACAATCTTACTAAAGACGCTATTGAACATTACATAGATCTTAGTAGAATGTTAGGTATGATAGATTATCATAATTGTAGTAAGTGCCTATCTCCTAATAAAGTGTGTAAATGTTGTAACGGTATGTGTGCGCTATGATAAAAGAAGAATATAAAAATGGATGCAGATTGAAAGAATAGGTAAAGTATAACATTGATTATGATGATTGCCAAATTCTTAATCTAACCTGTGCTAATTACATATATGATTTAGTATAGGAATCTTCTAAATATGAAACAAAATTAGAAGACGTTAAAAAGATGTTATATATGATAGAAAAGTTATTAGGACACGAAGTACAATATGATATTCCAGAATATCACGGAGATAATAAAAAATGTTATTTTGGTGTAGTATCAGATAATTTTGTTATTGATGAGAACAATATAAAACAGTTAGATTATGTACTACAAGACTCAAAAGAATTTGTTGAAAGCTTTAGTACTGATTATCAAAAGATATTATATTGTTATCCTAATGAATTTGGAGATATAAATAGCATAAAAGATCAAAATCAATTTGAGATAAAAGAGTCATTTTAGAGGAATGCTGTAACTATAGATGGTATATTATATAATGTATATATACTGAAAGACGCATCCACAGTAGATAATTATAAAATATATTTTATATGATACAGGTAGCTGATAATTTTAACTACAGAGGAAAAAAGCCGAACTTTGATAGAGATAGTTTTGATACATTATAGGATATGAAGAACTATTCTGAAAATAGTTTAGACGATGGTCATATATCTTATTGTAAAGAAACTAATAAACATTATAAGTTTAATATTAATAGAGAAGATATAAATCTAATCTCATCTATCAGAAATAATACATTAGTAAAAGATATAGTAAAATATATTGACTATGAGGACATCCCAACACTAAATATGGTAGCTAATTTAGGGGGTGTATTTATAGAATATATAAAAGGGAAACCTGTAATTTCTGGAGACATGTATGTATCTAAAATGGGTACTACTTAGGAAAGACCCGCTAATATTATAAATAAAGGATTTCAATATTTTGATACTACTATAAACAAACCAATTTATTGGGATGGCTCTAAATGGATAGATGCTACAGGAGCTACTGTATAACAATAAAATAATTAAGATATGGCATAGTATGCAACTAAAGATGAATTAAACGAACTCACTGGACTAGTAAGAACATTATAGGGCAATATAAAAACTCTAGATACTAGTGTTGGTGAGCTCGATACATTAGTTGAAAGAATTAATCATTTAGCTACTCTTAAGGATGTTACTATTACTTATATTACAGAAGGAGATTTACTGTAGTATGCTAGTGATGGTACATGGCACAATATCCAACCATCAGCATTAGGTATTGGCGGTGGTGAAGGTGGAGGTGTAGTAGATACTTCTGTAGTAAAAGCTTTGATTAAATCTGAAGGTAGTAAGCTGTTTATAAGTAAACTATATGATGATGTATCTTCAGGTATAATTACTTTCAACGGTGGTTTAAGAAGTAATAAAATGACTTATCTAAATCAAGGAGTTTAGATGGGTACTTTTATTACTGGTATGATTGGTGGTACTGGTGCTCAAATAGATAAAGACGGTAGAGGAGAAATGACTAGTCTTATCCTTAGAGAGTTCTTAGAAGTACCGGAATTGAGATTTAATAAAATAGATGTAGTAAGTGGTGAACTATGGAATTCAATAGCATTTGGTACTATTGAAGATGTAGACTTAGTTAATCAAATAGTTACATTGAAATTAGAAGAAGGTGAATATAGTGGTATACATGTAAATGATATATGTAGAGGTATATTCCATAATTTTGATGGAGTTAATAATACTGAAACTGGTACTGACGATTGTGGGTTTGATAAAGTACAAGGATTCTCTACAGCTTATTTTACACCTATAGAAGTACTAGATGCTAGAGGTAAACAGTTTAGGTATTCATTAAAACAAGGTACTACACAGCATCCTTGTAAGGCAATGAAGTTTGCCGTTTATGGTAACTTTACTGATGAAACTAGAAGATCTAGTGCTTATGCTACTCGTACATATAAACGATATTTAAAAGGTGTAAATACTTGGGCTCTTAACTATACTAACATAGCTTCACAGTTTGGTAACTTAAACGGTCTTACTATACCAGGAGCTCCTAATAATGGTCAATTACAAGGTGATGGCGCATACTTGACTAATGTCTATATGACTGGTTCTATCATCGAGTTTACACCAGAATAGTTAGATCAATTACATGGACAAGACGCTTACGCTGTTTCACTTAGTAGTGAGTTTGGTACAGTAATTGTAGATAATGAATTTAATATCATTGAAGATTATAACCAAACCAAATCTCTTACTTTTGCTGTATAGGCTTGGAAAGGTAAAACAGAACTAACATATAGTACAGTATATAATGAAGGAAGTTACTTTGTAGAGTATACTCCAACAGGTGTAGAATGTACTATGCAAGATGGTGTATTCAAAGTAACTAAGATAACTAATATCAATGACATGCGAATTGATTTAGTTATTAACTGTGAAGGTGCTATATCAGTAAATAGAAGATACAATATGAGTTACCAACTTGAAGCTAACGGATTGTGGGTAACTTATAATGATAATGATGCTACACCAGATAGACCTGTTGGTGATGGTACTTCTTATGGATGGCATAGAAACTATACAGCTTCAGCAATTTGGATGTCTACTAAAAGTTCTCGTAAAGTAGATGAAGGAGAGTGGGGAGATCCTAACAGATTTCGTGGCGCTTCAGTAGAAGGTTCAGATGGTCAATACACAGTATTCTGTTATACTAATTCTAGTGTACAACCACCTAAACCTACTAGTTCACAAATACCTCCTGTAGATGATAACTACACCTGGTATATGTACCCACCTAAAAGAGAAAGCAAAGAAGTATTTACTTGGATGATACAAGCTACTGTATATCCAGATAAATCATTATCAGGTTGGACAGATCCTATTAGACTTACTGGGGAAACAGGTGAAGACGGTTCTGATGGTACTAAACTTGAATTTATTTATCAAGTAACTAGTGTTAACGAAGCTCCTGATAAACCGGATACATCTTAGCAAGACGATTACATACCATTCGGTTGGTCAGATAGTCCTCAAGGAGTATCTAAAGAGAAAATGTACGAATGGGTATCACAACGTGAAAAGAAGTCTGCTAAAATTGGAGAAGGTGTATGGGGAGAATTTACACAACCAGTTTTGTGGTCTAAGTGGGGTGAAAAAGGTATGGATGGTGATGGGTATGAATATATATTTACTCGTACTGCTGACGTTGATAGAGTACCACAAACTCCTTCATCTATTCAATAGAATGACTATATTCCTACTATATCTAACGGTGGCTCTAAAGACTATAACTGGTCTGATGATCCAAAGGGAGTAAATGAAGACTATAAAGCAGAATGGACTTGTAAACGTGTACGTACAGATGGAGTATGGTCTAACTTTAGTACACCAGCATTGTGGTCTAATTGGGGTGAACAAGGTTTATCAGGTGGTCATTATCAATATAGATGGAAAGTGTCTGCCACTAAACCTGCTATTCCAACAGATACAGCTGCTTCAGGTTGGACTACTGATAGTGAGATAGTTCCACCAGAAGGACAATATGTTTGGTAGATTCAACGATTTGCTAATCCAGATGGTACTTTAACAGCATGGTCTAACCTTATACGTCTTACTGGTGCTGACGGTGAAGATGGTAAAGATGGTAACAGCATTGAATTTATTTATACTAGAAATGCTGATGGTAAAACTCCTAGTACTCCTGCTAGTGTAAATCAAGCTGGTCATATACCTAGTGGTTGGTCTAATCATCCTCAGGGTGTAACTGCATCTTTAGTATACGAATGGGTATCTCAGAGATACTTAGATAAGGCTACACAAGTATGGGGTAACTGGTCTACTCCTGGTATATGGTCTAGATATGCTGAAAGAGGTAAAGATGGTGATGGTTACGAATACATCTATAAGAGATTCTCTAACTATGTTGGTGGAGATAGTTTAGGTCCTGGTGGTTCTAATTACCCACCTGCAAACGTAGATTCTAGTGAATATCAAGCTGATGATTATGTACCTAGTGGATGGAGTGATAATCCAGTTGGACCTACTGAATCTATACCTTACGAATATGTTTGGACTAGAAAGAAAGAGAATAGTAAATGGCATGCTTGGAAAACTGGAGCACTATGGGCTAAATGGTCTAAGGATGGTGAGCCAGGTAGACCAGGTCAAGATGGTAAACCAGGTGAACCTGGAGAACCAGGTAAGCCAGGATCTAATGGTTATAGTATAACTGTTAATGGTTGTCCTTCTGCCATTAGATCTTCAGAGGGATTCCTACAAACTACAAATGTAAAATTAAGTGCCATAAAAGTTAGAGTTGATGATAGTGCTACTAGTTCTGTATCAGGATATTGGAAAAGCTATTATTTAAACAGTTCTGGTTCATGGCAATAGATCAACAGTACATCTGGCACTACGTTTACTTCTACATGGAATTCATCACTATCTACTACAAAGTTCTGGTTTGGATTTACTACAGATAGTGGAGATTACGGTTCGTTAAGTCCTACTAGTCAATATAAAGTATGGTCAGCTGAAGTTCCAGTAGTATTTGATGGAGATGTATCTGATATAGATGAAACTTATACTATCATGAGAGATAGAGGTCAATGGAGATCTGGAGTACAATACTATCATGATAAAGCATCAAATGCAATAAAAGGTCAAGATGTATCTAGTGTAACTAATTATTACTTACAGTCAACAGATCAAAGTGTGTCTTATGATACCACTAATTGGTCTACTAATGTACCTACAGGTACTTACTCTCAAGGTGAACTGTATTCTTATAGTAAGATAACATATTCAGATGGTACTATTACTAAGACAATACCTGAAGTATTATTAACATATTCTAATTCTAGAGTAACATCTGTTACACAATACTTTGCAAATTCAACTAATACATCTGTTCCTAGTGAGAGTTGGTCTACTAATAAGCCTGCATTAAACAAAGATAAACCTTATTTGTTTAGATACTTTACTGTTAATTATGTTAATAGTAACTCTCAATCTACTAGTACTAATTCTACTAAGAAAGCAATAGCTAGATATTAGAATGATTATACTTAGTATTAGAACTATAATAATTTAACTATTATAGATTATGTAGTATATCAAGGTAATGTGTACTTAGCTAAACGGAATAATACTAGTTAGACACCTAGTATGACTAGTAGTTATTGGAATATATCTTCTAAGCAAGAAATACTAACAGTAAATAACTTACTAGCTAATAATGCTAAATTAGGTGACTTTAACTTTAGTGGAAGTGTATTTACTTCTAATAATGGTAAACTGTCAATGAATAGTAACACTGGCAGATTTGTTTGTACAGATGCTAGTATTTAGGGTAGTATTACTGCAACATCAGGTGTATTTATTAATGGTACATTTACTAACTGTACTACTAATAGTTTAACTATTACTGGTGGAAATATTACTATGACAGGTCAGTTTGTTGATAAAGCTATAGGTAATGATACTACTACTAGAACTTTTGATACAAGAAGTACATTAAATAAAGAAGGACTTAGAGTAGTAATACAAAGACCTACAAACGATGGATCTGGTATTATATCAAATTTTGGTGGATACGTTAAAAGTCTTCCTGTAACAGATTATTTATATAAGAATTATATGTGTGGAGTTTAGATAAACTCTTTACAAGAGTATTATATTCCACTATCTATTGATGCTTCCAGTAATTCAAATCCTGCTATGTATATAGATAGAGGTTATATACAAGGTTTAAGATTGAAAACTACGCAAATGAGTGCGTCACATGAGACAGCTGATGCGTATGGATCTTACGTTATACGAGTACAAAAACGTGGTGTTGTTATCAGTTTGTCTAATACTGCTGGAGAGGGAACTATGATATTTGTAAAAGGAGCATATGATTTTACTGTAAGACCATCTTCTGGTACACTGTGGCATTCTGATGGTAATTCATCTGATAGTTTGACATGTATCGCTGGACATTCTTACATTTTTATAAGAGGAACAGGAGGTCAATGGTGGGAATTCTATTGTTCTCCAGGATAATAAAATTAAATAAAGAAACGTATGAAAATAAATTTTAAAGAATTCAAAGTATATACTAATTTAGCTAAAAGCGATAGTCAATTAATAAACATAGTTACTGAATTAGCTGATGGTATATATAAGACAGCTCAGGGTATTGCTGGGCATTCCTTAGCACTTAAGATATATAATTCAAAAGGGGAAGAAGAGTATACAGAAGAAGAGTTTTCTATTATACAGAATTATGCTAATCAATACGGTACTCCTTTCTTTATAGATGCTTTAAACAGTATTAAGAATGAACAATCAATTACACAATCAGATCAAACAGCTGAGTGATAGAGAACTACTAGAGGGCATCTATTAGATGCTCCTAGTAGTAATGTAGGAACAATTAATCAGCGATAGTAAATAGTTAGGTATAAATGTTATAGCTGATTTATTAGTAGATAATATGTATAGAAATAGAGAAAGAAATGAAAATAATAACAATGCACCATATATTAGGCAATAAAGTATTAGAATATGATGTTGATGATAGAGGAGTAATCGTAGATGAGAGAGAAATTGATAGAACTGTTAATCCTAAACCTAATATAGCTGATTGGGTGAAAGAACACATGGTGTTCTGGTACGATATGTCAAAGCCTGTGGATACATACAGCCAAAACTTTAATGACTGGAGACCGCATCCCTCTGTAAATGCTGATATAATTATAACAAGCACCTCATTTGTCATAACTAGATTTGCTACACTGAACGATACAGTAAAGTGCTACATTCCTGACCAAACAAAAAATTTCCCAGGAATGAAAGTGGAAGTGAAAGGTATAGTTGACGGGCAGGAATTATACTGGGGATATAGTGCTAATGTAAAATTAGTTAATATCACACAAGACGGAACATATGATATTCCGCCATTAGGAACCGTAAACGGTAATCTGTCATTCAGAAACGGCAATATTGTCGGTGCTTGTAACATCACCATCACCCAACTCCCGTCAGGACAATCCGTTCCTACCAACGAGATACTAAAAGCTAATCCTTATTTGCAGGATTTCAGTGGGAACAACAGACCTCTGAAACTTAACAATTTCCTGTTCGCGGCAATGAGCGGTGTGGGTGGGTATGATATTGCTAGCACTAATATTCTACCCGATAGAGCAAATGTTACTGTTACAGATAACAGGGTTATACATATTACTAAAAAACTATCCACTACGGATAACATGGTAAACATAGTTCCGGCAAACTCTAACCCAACGCATAAGTTTAAGGTTACAGGTCTTTCTGATGGCAGACAAGTTAGTTTGGCAAACAGAAATGGCGGATTTTATACTTTTGACAACGGGGAGCATGAGGTGACATTAACCTATCCCGAAGGAACCACTTCATTGTATAACGCCATAGGAGTTACAGGAAGTACAGGAGATATGGATGTAACAATAGAGTTTATACCTAGATATCCCAACGCCCTAGTAACTGATGGGGTAGATGATTATGGGCAAATACAGAACTTACAGCATGGCGTTAAGGTGTTGTTTACTACTATTAATCCGTTTGTTGATGGAAAGTTTATCTATGACCAAAGACTGAATACTACTGAACCTTGGCTGTTTGCCGTATTCAATGACAAAGGTAGTATTGCTTATAATAGTAGGAACTCAAACGGCAAGACCTATATTGATGGAACACTGAATGAATCTACAATAGTTTCCGCTTTGTTAAACAAAAAGCAAATAATCACCATAGTAAACAATGATGTGACAGGTGATAAAACTAAAACTCCTATATTCTTTAGCAATACTGACCATAATAGCGGATGGATTAGTTCAGCTTTCTACAACTCCATCGGTTTCGATTCAGTTCCCACCAAACAGAATGACGGATTCACCGAGCAGGATTTGATTGACTACTATATACCGAAGGCTATCGTAACGATAACGGTCGTAGATGTATCGGGTTCTCCTATACAGGGTGCTGTGGTCACTGTTGGTGGAATACAGTACAAAACATTGTCTGACGGTACAGTGAAAGTACGGGGTATGGCAAATAGCACGATGTCGCTGTCTGTAAAGAAAGACGGGTATATGCCGTTTTCTGACAATTCATGGAAGTTTGCCGATTCAAGGATAACGCTAGAGGTTCTTCGGAATACCGTAATCACTGAAAATGGATACAGCATATTGCTTGAAAACGATGGTTTAATACTAACAGAATAAAAAAAATGGAAGATAATCTTAAAATTTCACAGATGCCTCCCGTTGAAACCGCTACGGGAGAAGAGATGATACCGTGTGTGACAGGGGACCCTAAACAGAACAAATCCGTCACGGTGTCCAAGATAAGACAGGGCATGGTAAAGGACGAAAGCTATGTGCATACCGACAACAACTTTACTACCCAGTTAAAAACCAAACTTGACGGGATACAGGAAGGTGCACAGAAGAATACCGTCATAGGCGTGAAAGGTAATGCCGAACAGTCTTACAGGACAGGGAATGTCAATATAACGAAAGACAATATAGGTCTGTCAAAGGTGGACAATACGTCCGATGCCGAAAAGCCCGTATCCACCGCACAGAAAGCAGCCCTAGACAAGAAGGTGGACAAGGTGGACGGCAAGGCGTTATCCACAAACGACTTCACCAATGACTACAAAACGCTTCTCGAACAGATAAAGATGCAGCAGGGGAACATATATGGAGTGGAGATGAGAAGAGGACAGTCAGACCCGGTCTTTCAGACATGGATAGGAAAGGAAGAGTTCAAACAATCCCATCCCATCCTAAACTCGTTCCATGTGGCAAAGGTAAAGGACGGTAAGGTAGTCGGATTTCTTGACCAGACCAATTTCTTCAAAATGGCTGACGGTAGCCCGTCAAATATTGTTATTGACGGAACTGATGTAACAGATGATGGAAGCGACATCATGCTTGTAAACACCAAGCCTTTCTGGATAATCAACGGAGGAACGGATGATACATACGAAAGAAGGCTCGTCAGTGACGCTCCGTTTACATACGGTGGCGATACGGCCATAGAGATAAAACCGTTCGGAATGAGTATCGGTTACTCCACGATAAAGGATGGGAAGCAGAGATCTATTTTTGACAACACGGTAAAAGGAACAACATCAGTAGGAAATCTAGGCGTGAACATAATGGAAGGAAATGGATGGCCTACGACAAACGTGTCACGTTTTGATTACGAGAAATACGCCAGGGCAAAGAACCCGAACATTACGAAGAACTATCCTTATGCAAATGCTTTCGTTCTTGACCTTGAAGTGTGGTGTACGCTTCTCTTTATCAAATTCAGAACAAAAGACCTACACGCACAGTCTGTTTGCGGAAAAGGAATATCATCCAACGATTCAGCCCCCGATGCGTCAAGCTGGGGGAAAATGACAGGCGTCAGATTCAAGAAGGCGGACGGTCAGACCTATGTGTATTACAAGATGAACGGGCAAGGATTTAAAGCATCAGAAACAGGAACTGCTTACAATTTTTCACAGCTTATAAACAACTACCGTCCTTGCATGAAGATGTTTGAAGCGCAGCTTGCCATGTCATACGCAAAGGAACACAATGTCGCTCCCGACACCGAGTTTGAATATGAAAGCACAAAATACAAATACTACAACTTCCAAGGTCATAACGGATTGGCTGACGGGGAAATGTCAGGTATCGTAGCCAAATTTGTCAATGCAACTGTAACCAGTGGGTGGAGTATTCCAGATAATGCGGCAGTGACAAATCGTGAAATAGAAATATGCTTCACGCAACCTATCATTCGGGGACGTATTGCCGGGTGGGGAGATATATGGATGTGGTACAGTGGGATAGATTGTGTCATGCACGATTCTACATCCATAGATATTTATCAGACCTATGACGTAAACAATCTGACTACAGACAATGTAGCCGCAGATAAGAATCCCGGGGAATCTTATGGATTTGAGAACACATATGAATTTGTCGGTTCTATGGCTAGAGGTGAAGGATGCATAACGAAGAACTTTAAGAACTCTCTTATTGGAGAGGTCAAGGGAAGCAATCTTCACACGGGGGAATGCCATTACAACTGGTTTACGGGAAATGCAGGTTCGGGTAAGATTGGAAGGCGTGGTGTTTGCTTTGGTGGTCGGTCGGACAACGACAATTGTTCTCTGCGGGCTGGTAATGCGAACAATGCCCCTGGTACTGCGACTACGAACCTCGGTGGCGGCTTTCGTTGTACAATAACCCAACCCTAATTTTTCACGAAGTGAAAAATCCCCCTCCCAAAACTTGCAAAATATATTAATAATGTTTAAGTTTGCATAATTAAAAATCTAACCAAATGCGTCAGCAAAGTTAAATAAGTCTGTCAAAGGCGGTTAGTTGAAAAAAGGCGGTCTGTAGAATGGTGGTGTTTACTTTGGTGGTAAGTCGGACAACGACAATTGTTCTCTGCGGAATGGTAATGCGAACAATGCCCCTGAAACTGCGAACACGAACATCGGTGGCAGCTAACGTGCTAAAAAAAATTACTGCTATACAGAAGCCTCGTCAGGAAGATGGAAAATGTCAAGACAACCCATTGTTTGAGAATGGGAACTTATTAGTACATTTACAGTTGTAGGTATATGGAAAGTTAGTTATCTTTGGCTCAACGGACAAAGAAAAGCACGTAAGATGAAAAGATTGAATAATATTTTTGAAACGATAGGCAGTATGGATAATATTATCTCTGCTGCTGAAAAGGCAAAGAAAGGAAAGAGGAATCACAGGGGTGTGAGGGATTATGAGAAACATAAGGATGAATATCATCAGAATGTTTATCAGATGCTCAAAGACAAATCATACCATGTAAGCAAGTATGAGGTGATAGAGAAAGTGACTGATGCAGGAAAGGTAAGGGAGATACACAAACTCCCGTTTTACCCGGACAGGATTATCCAGCACAGCCTTTTGGTACCCATGATGGACAGATGGACAAAAAGCCTTACACTTGATTCATATAACTGTCTGCCCAAAAGGGGTATTACAAGTAAGGTTAAAAAGCATTCCCTTGTGAGAAAGATGAAACGGACATTGCTTGAAATGGACAAAAACGGAAAAATATACGTTTTGAAAATGGATATTAAGAAGTTTTATCCGTCCGTAAGACACAGCGTTTACAAGAAGGCATATAGCAAAGACTTGAAAGACAGGGATGCGTTATGGCTTATGAATACGCTTAATTACAGCAACAAAGGTCTGGCTATTGGCAATCCTGACGCTCAGATAGGAAGCCATTTGGTATTAAGGTCTTTGGATCATGTTATAAAGGAGCAGTTCAAAGTAAAGCATTATTTCAGATTTGCCGATGATATGGTGATATTATCCCACGACAAGAAACAGTTGCATGAATGGCTGTGGAGGATAAGAAATTACCTGTGGTATGAAAAGAAAATAGAGATGAAGAAAAATTACAGGATATTCCCCGTTTCAGAAGGAATAGATTTCGGTGGATTCGTCTTTACTCCCGGTCATACCAAAATAAGAAAGAGAATAAAGAAAAACTTTGCGTCAAAACGTAATAACCCAAAATCAATTACGAGTTATATGGGTATGTTGATGCACTGTGATTCTAAAAACTTAATTAATAAAGTTTTAGTTAATAATAATAGCCACATGACAAAGATTAGTGACTTAAATATAAGAGTGTCAAGAAAGTTTGACGGAAAGGATATAAAGATAGACAAACTTGTCGATGAGCATATAGACATTCTTGATTTTGATGTAAGACCATCTACAAAGAAGGACAATAGTACATGGGTAAGAATGCAGATACTGTTCAAAGGAGAAAAATGCTTTGTGAAAGGCGGATACGAAACATTAGGAGCATTCCTTTCCCAAGTAGACAAAAGCCTTTTACCATTGGAAGATGTTGTCATAAAATTCAATAGGGGTTATTATTTTGATGGAACATTAGATATTTAAACTATGGAAAGAGGTTTGATTTTTGACGAGAAGCCTGCCTTTATCTTTGATTTAGGCACTGGATATAGCAATGTTCATTTAAACATTGAACAAGTTGACGAACCCGAAACGGACGATATGGGAAATATTGTACAGGAAAAGTTCGTCAAAAAGTGGAAAGCCGATGTACAGCGTGTAAAGAACCCTGTATCATACGACAAAACGGTAGATGCCGCCATAAAGGATGAATTTCCCAACGGTGAGGAAGAAGCGGCTCTCAGAAAAGGTATTTTAAACAAACTTGACCCGGATTATGTAAAGCTGAACGAGTTTGCCGAAAGTGTGAAACAATCTTACTTGAAAGGATATGGAAAACAATGATAAACAACAGATAGGTGGGTATTTCTCCACCAAAAACGCTTCAAAGGATGAAGCGTTAAAAGGTATCGTAGCTGCAAGAATATCAGCATCGGAAGATGTAACCGACAAGGAATACACAGCATTGTCAAACCTTATAAGAGTAGCGACATCGGATGGATGCCGTATCTCATTGGTACAGGAAACGAAAAGCAGATCAAGCAGAATATCACCAACAGGAATGCTTCTCCCGGCAGGAACGGTGGAATATTTTTCAGTCACACCAGGAAGCAAGGTGAGTGTTACGGGAACAGCAAACATATCATCTATCGAGTAAGTCATGGGCATGAATTATAACACTATATTAGCATCCTTACTTGACGGAATATCTCTAGCATTGAAAAGCGGAAACTCGAATGTTGATGCGGAACAGTTCAACTTCCTTACTGACGCAATAAACAAATCAACTATCATACCGTCTTATTTTGATAGAAAAAATGCCATAAAGTATCTTGATGTGAGTGACACCGAGTTTGCAAGGCTTACATACAAAGGCACTAAGTTTCATCCCGTACAACCGTTATTATCTCCCGTGAGAGTACAAGGAATGACAAAACCCGTTTATTTGAAAGAAACATTGGATGCTCTTAAAAACAACGGGCTTATACGTCCAAAGAAGTCAAGGGGCAAATACAAGACTAAAAGCTAGACAACCTCATACGCATACATTGTAACACAATCATCTTTATTCTCCATATTAACCGCTTGGAAAATGTTTTCTTCATTATCCAAAGCGGTTATTTTATATGTTCCGTTCGTCAGATCAACAGTGTCACCTAATTTTATATAAGCATACTTGTTTCCACTAGGTATTAAATACGTAATCTTTATTGGATTATTATTCCATTTTTTTAATTCTTTCATCTTCAATTCCTCTATTTTAAAATTATTGCGCTAATATACGAATAGGAAAAACAACACACAAGCAAATAACTTATTTTAACAAGTTTAAACTATCTGAAACACAATAGGTTATACTGCGAAATTTTTATTTTTGTTTAGGCAATCCATGTTGTAAATTTACACTCGTAAAGATGAGTGCACAGTCTTTACGGGAGTTATAATACACACACATTAAATTACAATATTATGGGTTCAGACAAAATTTTTATGTTCGACAATCCTGCCGCTGGAGAAAGCGCAGGTATTATGTCAATGATTCCTGCACTGTTGCAGAATAAAGGATTAGACCCCAATCTTGTAGCTGCCTTGATGAATGGAAACAAAAATCAAGACGCTTGGGGTGGTGCTGGTTGTTATTGGATCTGGATTATCCTGCTCTTCTTCCTGTGGGGTGGTAACGGATTCGGTAACGGGTTTGGCAATGGAGCAAACGGAATCCCTGCTCAATTGAACAATGAAGCAGGACGTGAATTGTTGATGAACGCTATTCAAGGAAACGGAACAGCTATCAATCAGTTGGCTAGTTCTTTGAACTGCTCTACTCAACAGTTGCAGAATGCTATCTGCCAAATTCAAGGACAGATTCAGCAAGTTGGTAACCAGGTAGGTCTTTCCTCTCAACAGATCATCAACTCAATTCAGTCCAATAGTGCAGCTATCGGTTCTCAGCTTGCTTCTTGCTGCTGCGATATCCGTACAGCTATTGAACGTCAGGGATGTGATAGCCGTTTGGCTACTGTAGAACAGACTAATACTTTGACTAGCAATGCAAACACTCAGTTCAACATTCTTGGCGCAAAGATAGACGCTCAAACAGCTATCATCAATGACAAGTTCTGTCAGCTTGAAATGCGTGAAATGCAAAACAAGATAGATGCACTTAGACAGGAAAACAGCAATTTGGCTCTGGCTGCTTCTCAACAGGCTCAGACTGCAAATATAGTTGGACAACTTAAGGCTCCGTGCCCGGTTCCAGCATATTTTGTGCCTAACCCAAATTGTTGCTATGGAGGTTATCCGTTCATGGCTGGTTTTGGTGCAGGTTACGCTGCTGGTGACAACTGTGGTTGCAATTGCTAAAGTGTAGTTAAGAGTTCTTTGACTTGTATATAAATTACAGGTCAGAAACTCTTATCCCGATGCCAAATAATGAATGGCATTTACAACCAATTAAACACTATTTAACAAAATTAGTATCACCCTTGGTAGAAGGGGTTGGGGGCGTGGAGTGGTCGGCAGTAGTCGGGGCGGTGAAGCGTCAATATGTACGTGTATAATTAATCGTATATAATTACCTAGTAAAATTCTAAAGAAAGGGAAAAGTTATGAGTTATTTTTTTAATCCTTATATGATGGGATATAATGCCAACCGTTTTAGAGGGGTACATAGACTTGACTTTGGAGGGATACCGTTTGTTCGGACATCTTCTGTAACAACAGACACGACAAATTCAGAGGTTATCTATGGTATTAGCCCGTGCCTGTTCAGGCGATTGCCAAATCAAGGTATTTTGCTCTTGAGTGTAAATCATGTTCCTGCTGCCGGATCTGACGGGTATCTTGTTTCTGTGGCTACCACACTGACAAATACCACATCAACATCCACAAGCAAGGTTCCTTTGGTAAACGGTTCGGGAGATCAGATTCCGTCTAGTGAAATTTCACAAGGCAATAAATACTTTGTCTATTACGACAAATGTAATGGGATATTTCAAGTAGTTAATCATATCGTTGCACCTGCTACTGCCGCACAGGCTAGAAGCACTGTAAAATGATATTAAAAAGTTAGAATAAGTATGTTTCAATCAATACGACAAGGACAGCAGTTTTTCATATTGCATAAAGGGGAAAACCCAAGATGTGATGTGGGCACTGTGGTAAGTGTTTCAAATCCTGTTCCTAAATATCAGAACGGATATACAGCATATCCTCTTCCGCAAAATGAAATGGTTGTGGATGTGAAAGTTAAGGTTGGAGATGATACTCTTGATTTTCAAAAGTTGCCAGCCAATCTTAGTATAGCAGACTTTTCCCAAGTAGGCGGAAATGTGGTTGTATCGGAAAGCAAGGATGCCATCAATGCAGAGATAGAAGCAATGAAAATAAGTAGTGTAAGGGTTGTGGAATCTGTGGAATACCATCAGAAAGTAATCAAAAGCTGCGATGAGATGCTTACAGCGTTGAATCCTGCATTTGCCGAAAAGGCACAGCAGGACAAGGAGATGAAGGAACTTAAAGGTGAATTGTCACAGATAAAGGATATACTTGCACAACTTGCTGCTTCTGGTATCAAATTGCCTGACGTGCAACATACAAACAATAATAATAACAACAACAATAAAAAATAAATACTATGGGTTGGAAAGTATATGGAATGGGCCGTAGCTTTGAAGGTGAAGATATGGACCGGGAATTAGAAAAAGCGTATAAAGAAGGTTATCGTGACGCTATGGAAGAAATGGAAGATCGCTATGGTGAACGTGGCGGACGTGGCGGACGAAGTGGAGGCGGTTATGGCGAAAGAATGTGGGATGATGATGATGAGTACGGAGAAAGACGCGGAGTCAAAGGTACTGGTCCTTACGCCAGACGTAGACGCTAATTAAATTGGTTTAAGCCCGTAGTGGTTTGCTACGGGCTATCTTTTTAAAAACAAAAGCTATGGAAAGAACGAGATTAGATGTATATGAGAAACTTCCTTCGGGAATGGAAAAATATCTTGCGGAACACGGATGGAACTTCTCTAAGAAATTATGTGAATATGCCGTTTCCAAAATGAAAGACAGGAACGGAAACAAAATACACCCGTATGACAAGGATCAAGTGGAAACATTAATGAAGCAATTCAATGTTGAGTTGAAGAATGATGTGGAATACAACAAGGTTTATGTATTGAATATGGTACGTGCCGACTATATGGGTTCATCCATAGTCAATGAGCAATATGCCTGTATGTTTGTAAAAGACTATCTTGACGATGTTGACGGAAGCCCTACCCGTGCTCTTGACGAGTATTACGCAAAGTGTATAGCCTGTGGAACACCTTTCTCTTGGGAGGATTATATCTGATTGCTATGGTACGCCAAAGACTATACATTGAGGAATATGATTGGACGGTTGATGTATTCTATTCTGTGGATAAATACTCTTATTTAAGAGCGATATACAGACTGGAATATATTGGCTGTCCTTTTCATTTGCTGAACAGGATAACGGATAAGATAAAGACTGAAAAATACAATTATGGTGTCACATATTCAAACGACAAGTGTACTGTAATTATTATCAGTCACAGTACGTCTGATGAAGAATTTATGAATACACTGGAGCATGAAAAACAACACATGATTGGTCATATAATTGACTATTACGGCATAAAGCCTTCATCAGAAGAAGCCGGATATCTTGCAGGATATGTAGGTGCTTTATTTACAAAGCCTATAAAAGACGAAATTTGCGATTGTTGTAAGAAAAAACTAAAATAAATCATTATGAAAAAGATTTTTATGGCTATGATTAGCGGAAAAAGCAAAGAAGAAGTATATGATATGCTTAACGATTCGGAAAAGGAAATCCTGTTCGGTATTGCTCAAAGCATGGGAATGACACGGGTGGAAAGAAGAAAAATGAAAAGAAAATACGAAAAGAGAAGATAGGCTAACTGCCTATCCTCTCTCTTATTAGTTGAAACTTTGGTATAATTCAAGATTGTTGAAAACATAACACTCCTTATCCTTGATTTGAGGATACATGTATGATGGAATATGTGCTATCTTACGGGCATTTCCCCAGTATGATGTCCAGTCTTTTACGTTAAACAGAAGTTGCGGGGTGTCATAGAACAGGTTCAGTTCTCCTGCCTTTTGTACATCTTCATCCCATTTGCCTTCGTCACGGGCAATATATAGTTTTAAATTGTTCATATCTATATCAGTTTTACGCCTATTCATAAGGGTTTGTTTTACAGTAATTTTTATTCTCTGACATATTCAGTAGCTTATTTAAAGACTCATCTGAAAGAAGATGTTTGTTGCTAGAGTTTCCAAGCATTAAACGAGGTTCAATATTTCCATCTCTCATAAATTTCTGTATCTCGTATATATGAAAAAGTAAACCTTCACAATCTACTGCATAGTATTCAATGCCATCGTCATTACTAGCCGATACTTCGTAACCAATCCATCCACCATCTCCAATATAAGTACTTATCTCAATATTACGGCAAAAACCGTAACTGATAAGTAATAGCCTTAATACATCTTTTCCACTCATATTCATTCCTAATCTGATTTACGCTAATTCAATTATAGCCTTCTTTAAATTAACAAATAAAGGTATTGCTGACATGCCCCCATTGCAATCCAACTGTCTTAAAGAGGGTACAACCTCTCCGTTATCATCAATATCATAATCTGCAATATAGGCTAACTTCTTCGCTTCGGGAACTAATATCCTTTCATTGTTCCTTTTATGAGCCATGACCGTTATACAGACTTTGCTTCCAATAGGGAATACTTGGTTGGATTCAATGTATTCCTTTTCCAACTGTTCCTTTTCTCCATTCAATTTTTTTATCTTTAAATCAATGGCGTATCTTTTGCTTAAAAATTCTTCCTTATTCATCTTTTTTGCCATTCTAATTGATCCTAACATACTTACCTGCTATATCACAGTTTCTTAATATTTCCGCGTTGTTTTCACCAAAAGCGATGAGAATACTGCCACAGCCAGGAGAATCCCCACGAGTTCCGTCTGGACGGAAGAATCTGATTCGGTTACGCAAGAACTTCATTGCCGTTGCCTTTTCGAATATCACATCCTGAAACATCTTTGAATCACAGCGATTGAAAAGTAAAGCAATACCGTTTCCATGTTCTGCCATCCATTTAACGAAGCATTCTATAAGAGGACGGGAATAAGGTGGGTTCAACCAAACACGTCCTTTCCATTCCTGTTTTAACCCATCGTCATTTTTATTGTACATGACATTTGCCGTTTTATAGGGGGGGGCTAATGGGGCACATGGGTCTAAATCAAATTCACCTAATGCGTCTATAATTTCTTTCGGTGTGTACCATTCATCGGTACTATTAGACGATCTTTCAAAAGTTGTATTCATTTCTTTTATGTTTTGAGTGTTATTTATTTCTCTTTTAACGAAACATTTCTATTACCACTTTATTTTCCGAGTTTCCATCATCAGGATGTACATCAGTAAAATCAATGACAGAAAAATCATATAGATCAGGAATGTATTCAGTTTGATAATCTCCTGTATTCATTACGATATTTATTTCAGCATCCTTATTGACAACTAACATTAGTTCGTCAATCATGTCTTGGACAGTAATTATTCTTTTCATTTTTATATCAATTTTAATGTTTCCTGTAAACCTGCTTCAAGTGTTTCTTCGTAGGTATCCCATTTTCCTCCGTCATTTGTTCCTTCATAAACAGAACTAGTTATATGAGTTCCATTGTCAGCTTTAGATATTTCGTATCCATAGCCACAAGCACAGT
>PVMQ01000157.1_pt1 | contig 94391 bp, 74 predicted proteins | sample 1853411 | NCBI WGS metagenome assembly PVMQ01 (sample SAMN08533513, study PRJNA380276) | Human gut metagenome, whole genome shotgun sequencing project.
CAAGTACCTGTTCACGGCTCCGGTCACTGACCGTTACAGCACAATAAGACGGATTTCACAAATGTTCTCCCCACAACTCTTTCCTTGACGCCGGATAGGAAAAACCATTTTTATTAATTGTAAACATATCTTTCTCCATAAAAGTATTTTACCATATCCATAATAATATATCAAACATTTGTTCTGTTTTATATTAAAAAAATTGCGCGTCTAACTCATCACTAAAGTAACGAGAATGCGACACGCAGTTTTCAAATTCATAGTGACAGATTAAAACTCGTACGGTGGGTTTCCGGAAAAGTCTGCGATTACACCGTGTGCATTGTCCAGATAGAATACCTCGAAAATCGGGTTGTCAGCGGTCTGGTACTGGCCTTTTACGATCGGGTTCTGCATGCACACTTCTTTTACAGTCATGTTATTTTCAAACACTGCGGTTCCGTGCAGACGGATCCATGCGTAGGACGGGCTGGAAACAGAGATTTCGATTTCCGGATTCTCCTGCATATCTTTGTAAACATCTTTTGTGTTGTTGGTGCAGAACCACAGTTTTCCGTCAACCTCTCCTGCAAACATGAACGGGCGGCATTTTGCCTTTCCGTCACGACCTACCGTTGCCAGATACTGTACCGGATTCTCATTTAAAAATTCTACTGCTTTGCTCATTTTACTTTCCTCCATTTTGTTTTTTTGAATTGTTTTTTTCTTTCGATGGCTTTATAATAAGTCCATAGAGTTCTTTCGTAAAGTAAGCACAATATTGTGGTGTAGTTACCCAAAAGATACTATTGTGTAAAATCAGACGTTTCCGCCATCTTTCAAATCATTATTTTCTTCAAAAAGGAGGTCTTCTCTTATGTCATCCGCAGAAAAAACACCCGTTTCTCTTGCTGATCTTCCGCCCTGCCCGGTGGAAACTACGCTGACTCTGATCAGTGATAAATGGAAAGTTCTGATCTTGCGCGATCTGCTGCTCCACGGCACCATGCGGTTCGGCGAGCTGAAAAAGTCCATCGGTCACGTCTCTCAAAAAGTTTTAACTTCCCAGCTCCGCCAGATGGAACAGAGCGGTCTGGTCAACCGTAAAGTTTACGCCGAGGTACCGCCGCGTGTCGAATATTCCCTGACGGAACTCGGCTTCAGCCTCCACCCGATCATGGATGCGATGTGGGACTGGGGCGAAGTGTATAAGAAAAAGCTGGCGCAGGAAGAAGACGCTGCTGCAAATGCATGAACGAAAAAAGTCTGTTGAGAAACAGCCCATTTCGGTTTTTCTCAACAGACTTTTCTTCTCTTCTATCTTCCTTTCAGCACAATCGTCTTCCAGCTTCCGATCGTTCCGTCATACGTTCCCTGCCATACCGGATAGCGCTCGATCGGCAGTTTGACTTCAACGGTCTCCCGGCTAAAATTCTGGACAAACACGTACCTGGTTCCGTCCTTCTGCTCGCGCATCGTGACTTCCACACCTTCCGGAACTTCTTCCACGATCCGCTCCACACCGGCCTCTTCTGCCAGTTTCCGGCAGACTTCATCGTACAGTCCCTGTTCAAAGTCCGCACAAACGGCATACGCTTTTCCCTTTCCGTACACATTCCGGGTCATCGCCGGCATGCCGTCATAGAAATCTTTTCCGTATGTCATCAGCACTTCCGCCGTCGATGGCTGTACCAGCTCGCAGAGATGACTGCAGCGGTATGCCCGTTCCAGATGCAGCGGATTTTCCGGCTCCGGAATTCCTTCGTTCCATTCGCCATCGTATAAGCCGTCAATCTCCATACTCCGGAATCCCATCACATCCATCAGGTCATGCGGCGTTCCGCCTAAGTAACAGAGATCCGTCTCATCCACAATGCCGGACCAGTAAGTCAGCAGAAAAATTCCGCCGTTTTTCACAAAGTTCCGAACCTTCTCTGTCCATCCTTCCCGCAGCAGATAAACCATCGGCGCTGCCACAACACGGTATCCGTCGAGACTCCTCGTCTCGTCAATCAGATCCACATTGATGCCCAGTTTCCGGAATGCCTGATATGGCTTTTCCACGGTTTCTTTATAAAAAACACCTGCATTCCGCGGACCCGCCGCATCTTCCACCGCCCAGCGGTTTTCGACATCATAAATCACGGCTGCTTCCGCCGGGTTCTGCGAACCGTTCACTTCCTGCAGTTTCTCCAAAGCTACGCCGACTTTCGCCACTTCACGGAATACCCTAGTATCCGATACGCCATAATGGTCGATCACGGCCCCATGGAATTTTTCGGATGCACCGCGGCTCTGCCTCATCTGGAAATACAGCACACTGTCCGACCCATGCGCAACTGCCTGCAGTGACGCGGCCTGCAGCATGCCCGGTTTTTTCAGCTTGCTGACGGACTGCCAGTTCGTTGCGGAAGGACAGCTCTCCATCAGATAAAACGGCTTTTTCTGAATGCTCCGCATAATGTCATGCTGCATACCTGTATCCATCGCTGTTACCGTCTCCGCCTCTTTATGCCAGGTCGGATAATTGTCCCAGGATACAAAGTCAATCACATCGGCAAACTTGTAGTAGTTCAGTCCGGTAAAGTTATACATCATATTGATGGTAGACGGCTGTTCTGCCCCAGCGTCCCGCAGCGCTTTGATTTCCCATTTTACAAAATCCGCGGTCTGATCCGTCACAAACCGTTTCCAGTCCAGATTCAGTCCATGCAGCGAAAAATCTCCTTTCGGAGACGGGCTCTCCACCTGGTCAAAACTCTGGTAAGTATGACTCCAGAACCCGGTATTCCAGACACGGTTCAGCCGTTCCAGTGTGCCGTATTTTTTCTTCACCCAGCCGCGGAATGCCTCCTGGCACAGCGGGCAGTGGCACTCTCCGCTGTATTCATTCGAAATATGCCATGCAATCACGCCAGGGTGATCTTTGAACATTTCCGCCAGCTTCGTATTGATGATTCTCGTTTTTTCCCGGTAAACCGGTGAGGTATAGCAGTGATTATGGCGCTCCCCGTACAGATTCCGTTCTCTCGCTGCATTGACACGGAGCACCTCCGGGTATTTTTCCGCCATCCAGCGCGGTCTTGCCGCCGTCGGCGTGGAAAGCATAACCACAATTTCGTTTTCGTACAGGCGGTCAATCACCTCTTTTAACCATTCCAGACGGAAAACTCCTTCCTCCGGCTCTAAAAATGCCCAGGAAAACATGCCAAGCGAAACCTCGTTGATTCTGGCTTTCTTGAAATACGCCAGATCCTGTTCCAGAATCTCCGGGTAATCCAGCCACTGTTCCGGGTTATAATCGCCCCCGTGCAGGAGCTTTCCAAAATTTACTTCTTTCCCCATCTGCTTTTGTCTCCTTTTCTTTCGCAGACAGCCCATCCTGTCCACGGACAGAATGGGCTGAACGCATCAGATTCCCTTAAACGTAAAGGTAAACTCCAGTTTTTTATCAATCGGAATCAGGTACTCCGGATGGGTCTGTGCACCCCAGCTGTCGTCTCCGCCAACACCCATCTGCTGTTTTGCCACGCGCACAACGGTGTAATGTACCTGCGGCAGTTCATACGGATGCATCGCATTTTCCAGCTCGTGCGGTGTGTACGGCAGTGCGGAAAATTCCATCTTGTCGCCGCTGAACATCATACCGCGGCCCTTGCGGTTCGTCACGGTTGCCCAGCGTACACCAACCTTGTTGCCGCACTCCTGCGGAACGAGATATTTCGCCATATTATCTTCGACTTTATTCTTATAAACACCGAGCTTTGCTCCGGCACAGCGGTCCACATACGTCTCCTCCGGTCCCATGCCGTACCAGGTAACGTTGTCATAATCGGCATCCAGTTTGAACATCACGCCGAATTCCGGCATATCGCCGAGCTCTTTCACCGGATCATACGTCAGCGTCGTCTGAATGCTTCCATCGCCGAAGACACGGTAGGTCAGACGGCACTCGCTCGCCGGTGTGGTCGGCATTACATAGCGGTAGCTGACTTCTGCGCAGTCCTCGTGTACTTCGATTTCCGGCGCATACAGTCCCGGATAATGGCTGCCGTTCGGATATTTGTGGGACAGATACATTGAAGCAATCTTCCACTGGCTGTAACGCATCGGCATCAGGCTTCCGCAGTCATTGTCGATCGGCGCACGCCAGAAGTTCGGTTTCGGAATCATTTTGATCATCTCAACGCCGCCGTAACGGTACGATACGAGTCCGCCGTTCAGATCGGAGAACATCACATCGAAATTTTCGCCGCGCACACCAAAATCATGGTTGGAACGGATCACTTCAAATTTCGCCGGTTTTTCTGCTTTCGCCGGTGCTTCCACTTCATAAACACCCTGTCCGAATGCAACTTCATGGCCGCGCTTGCCCCATATGGTATCTTCTTTCAGGCGGAAGGAAACGGTCACCGCATACTCGCCCGGAAGGGTCTGTACGGCAATCGGAAGCTCCACTGTTTTTTCGGAAAGCGGCTCCACGGAAATTTCCATCGGCACTTCTTTCAGTTTCTTTCCTTCTTTTTCGAGAATTACCACGCAGTCAAACGCATCGGTATTCACAAACAGGTTCTTATTTTTTACAACTGCTTTGTCTTTCTGTACATCCACAGCAATGTTCTGATAGCAGAATTTTACTTCCTGCATCTTCGGGGAAGCATCGCGCTCGCCGCCGTATACAATACCATTTCCGCTGAAATTGTAATCGCATGGATGATCATCAAAGTCTCCGCCGTACGCCTGGAACTCTTTTCCGTAGCGGTCTTTTTTGTAGATTGACTGGTCGATATAATCCCAGATAAAGCCGCCCTGGAACAGCGGTTCTTCCTCGGCAAGATCCATATATTTCTTCATGGCGCCGCAGGAATTTCCCATCGCATGTGCATACTCACAGCAGACATACGGTTTTCTTCTGTCTTTCGACAAGAATTCACGGATTTCATTGACGGTGGTGTACATCCGGCTTTCCATATCGCTGGTGTCGTTGTATCTGCGGTCGTCATTAACTCCTTCATAATGAACGAGACGGGTCGGGTCCATTTTCCGGTATAACTGGGACATTTCAAAAATAACTTTTCCGCCAAACGATTCATTTCCGCAGGACCAGATCAGAATCGCCGGATGGTTTTTGTCTCTCTGATACATCGAATTGACACGGTCGAGCATACAGTCCATCCACTCCGGGCGGTCGCATGGTACAACACCGGAGAAATCTCCGCTTCGTACCGCATCCGTATCTCTCGTTCCATGGGACTCCATGTTGCACTCCGCGATCATGTAAAGACCGTATTCATCGCACAGATCATAAATGCCGACCGCATCCGGGTAATGGCAGGTACGGATTGCATTGATGTTGTTCTGTTTCATCGTCGTCAGGTCTTTGATCAGCTCTTCTCTCGAAACGACACGGCCGGATACGGAGCTGAACTCGTGGCGGTTGACGCCTTTAAAGACAACCCGCTTTCCATTCAGCATCATGATGTGGTCTTTCATCTCAAAGCGGCGGAATCCGACTCTCTGCGGAATCAGTTCCTGCACCGTTCCATCCTCTGCGGTGACTTCCAGCAGAAGATCATACAGCACCGGTGTCTCTGCGGACCACAGTTCCGGGTGATCGACTTTCAGAACAAACTGTGTTTCCCCATCCAGCACACCTTCGGTGCTCTGCAGTGCCGTTCCGTCTTTTAACAGGGTAATTTTTACCTTTCCTGTTCCGATCATTTTCGTATCAATGACCAGATCTGCCTTCGTAAACGTATCATCCAGCAGCGTCTGTACTTTCAGATCCGAAACGTGAACCTCCGGAATCGTGTACAGATACACATCACGGTAAATACCGGAGAAACGGAAGAAATCCTGATCCTCGCACCAGCTTCCGCTCGTCCATTTGAAAACCTGCGCAGCCAGTTTATTTTCGCCCTCTTTCAGATACGGGGTCAGTTCAAACTCGGACGGAGTAAACGTATCCTCGCTGTAGCCAAGGAACGTTCCGTTCAGCCATACGGCAATACCGCTCTCTGCTCCCTGGAAGGAAACAAAAAGCCGTTTTCCTTTCATCTGCTCCGGCACTTCAAAATATTTCACATAGGAAGCCGTCGGATTGAACCGCTCCGGAATCTCGCCCGGCTGGATCTCTTCTCTTCCTTCCCATGGGTACTGCACATTGGCATACTGCGGTGCGTCATATCCCTCCATCTGGATATGTGCCGGCACGCGGATATCGTCCCATTTTGTGCAGTCATACTCCGGTGTCTCGAATCCCGGAATCGTGCTCTCGTAGTTCTTTGCGTAATGGAATTTCCACAGTCCGTTCAGACTGTGACGGAAGTTTTCCACATGCTGCTCCATTTCTTCCACCGATCCATAATATCTGTGATCGGAATGCGCCGCCACCCGGTTTTCTCCATAGTACGTCGGGTCCTTCACTTTTTCATACTGAAATACACCCATTTTTATTTTCCTCCTTCTGGAATTTTGTTCTTTTTGATCTTTTGAAAAAAAGGTGGATATTCATCCAAATATCCACCTTTTCTGTTCGATTCTTTTTCTTATTTTACGGCACCTGTGATACCTTCTGTGAAGCTCTTCTGGAAGCAGAAGAAAATAATTGCTGTCGGGATCGTACAGATAAATACGCCGAGCATCAGCACACCATAATCTACAGTGTAGCCGCCGAGCAGGTTCGCTACCAGCATCGGCATGGTGATGGATTCATTGTTCTGTAAGATAACCTTCGGCCACAGGTAGTTGTTCCATGCGTTCATAAAGGTGATGATTGTTGCTGCCGCATACGTCGATTTCATGGTCGGCATATACATACGAAAGAAAATTCCTGTCTCGCTTAAGCCATCGAGTCTTGCCGCTTCGATGATATCGTGCGGGAAGGAACGGGAAGCCTGGCGGAACATCATGATCATGAACGGTGTTGAAATCGAAGGAAGCATGAAAGCTGCCATCGTGTTGACCATCTTTAGCTGGGAAAACATACGGAACATTGGGATCATGATGGCTGCGAACGGAATCATCATCGCAGTCAGAAGTACGGTAAATACCGCATCTTTTGCTTTATCATGATAGATCTCAAATCCATAACCGGCGATCGAGCAGACCAGAAGACAGAGAATGGTCAGCACCGTCGCATTCCGGAAGGAGTTGCACAGTGCAAGGCGCAGGTTCTGCTGCGCAATCAGCGCTTTAAAGTTGTCAATCAGATACGTACCCGGAATCAGTTTTCCGGCAATGACATCAATACTTCTGTTTGTAGACGCGCAGAACATATAGTACAGCGGAAAAACAGAAAGGATCGACGCTACCGTTAAAACCAGATACATGAAAAATTTCTTTGCTTTTCCCATTATCGCTCGTCACCTACTTTCATCTGAAGCAGTGCCAGAATGGCTACCATGATCAGGATCAGGATGGACATTGCTGCCGCATAGCCAAAGTTCGGGCTCTGTACAAAGGACATATTGTAAATATAATGAGACATGGTCATGGTTGATTTTCCAGGACCTCCGTTTGTCAGGTTCAGGGACTCATCGAACAGCTGCAGAGTACCGTTGGTAGAAGTAATTGTGGTCAGCAGAATCATCGGTTTTAACAGTGGAACGGTGATCTTGAAGAAAGTCTGCAGCGGGCTTGCGCCGTCGATTTTGGCTGCTTCGTAGATCGAATATTCAATGTTCTGCATACCGGAGAGATAGAAGACCATGTTGTATCCGGTCCATCTCCAGATCAGGGCGATGATGATAACCGCACGGGCTGTCCACGCATTGGAGAACCACATGATCGGGTTCATGCCGAGGCCGCGGAGAACGGTGTTGATAAAACCGTCGTTTGCGAACAGGGAACGGAAGATCATCGCGTAAGATACGAGAGATGTTGCGCACGGCAGGAAAATGCAGGTACGGAACAGTCCTTTGAAACGCAGATCTTTGTTGTTCAGCATGGAAGCAAACATCAGGCCGAGGATCAGCATGATCGGTACCTGAATAATCAGGTAGAAGAAGGTGTTGCTTAAGGTCTGTTTAAAGGTCGGGTCTTTTAAAATACGGGCATAGTTTGCAAATCCGTTAAATTTCAGGTTGATGCCCATACCTGTCTGCAAAGACAGGATGAACGCCTGAATCATCGGATAAAAGCTCATCCATGCGATCAGGATCGTTGCCGGCATCAGGAAAACCCATCCGGTAAGATTCTGTTTTCTTTCCAAGTTCATTCCTTTTTTCTTCTGACTGCTCATGGAATCTTCCTTTCTTTTTTTACTCCGGCGTGTGCTTGAAAAAATCTTTTCGCAGACAACATTTCATATTCTCCTGCAGAAATCATTTTTCAAACACACTCCGGTACAGATACAGAACGGGCCTGCTTCTGTCTGTCCAAGAAGCAGACCCGTTTCTTATCGTCCTACTTTTTTATGTATGGGATTTGATCAGCCGCCCATGTTGAACTCTACAGTTTCCTGTGCGGTCTGAATTTCGCTGTCCATATCTGCTCCTGTCTGGATGATATTGGAAAGTGCGGTTCCGACAGCATCACGTGCATCGTAGTAGAATGCTCCGGTGATGTTGGATGGAGTCTTGGTTGCGAAATCAACGATCTTTGCGTAAACCGGGTCATCGCTGAAGAATGCAACTGGCTGTGCGTATGCTTCGGAATCTCCTGCCGGTGCCCAGGTTGACAGAGCGCCTTTTGCGATGATGTCATCGTAAAGAGCGGTGCTGCCTGCGAAGGTAGATTTCATAAAGTCAATGGCAAGATCCTGTTTTTTGCAGTTGGAAGAAATTGCCCAGGAAGAACCACCGTTGTTGGAGTAGTTGGTTGCTCCGTCAACGCCGTCCAGTTTCGGCATATTGGTGATTGCCCATTTACCGGACTGATCTTCATTTGCTGTGATGGAAGCCATGATCCAGCATCCGTTGATAACGCCTGCTGTGGTTCCGTTGTTGATGGATGCGATGTACTGATCCCAGTCAGTAACCTCTACAAGAGTGCCGTCTGCAACCATCTGGCTGTAGATCTCAAGGATTGGTTTCAGTGCTTTGTTGTCTGCGATGTTGACAGATCCATCTTCATTGAAGAGGGACTCACCGCAGGACTGCAGCATTTCCATTACAAGGTCTGGAGATCCGGCCTGAGATGTCAGGATCGGCTGGCCTGTTTTCTCTTTGACAACTTTTGCTTTCTCCATAAAGTCATTCCAGGTGATATCTGTGAAATCATCTACGGTGAAGCCTGCCTGCTCCAGCATATCGGTACGCAGGCACTCGATAACGGCACCATTGTCGAACGGGATTCCGTAGTTCTTTCCATCCAGAGTGGAGTAAGCAACTTTTGCGGATGAGAATTCGCTGAAGTCGATTCCGGAATCGGTCAGATCGGTGAAGATGTCCGGATAGTTGGTTGCATATTTCTGGAAGGAGTTATCCTGCATCAGGAAGATATCCGGCAGAGTGCTTAAGTCTCCTGCGGAAACTGCTGTGGTCAGACGGGTTTCAATGTCGTCGGACTGTACTTCGCTGACTTCTACTTTGAATCCTTCGTGATCCTGTGCATAAATTTCAGCTGCTTTCTTGATCGCGTAAACGTTGAAGTTCGGGTCCCAGGTCCATACGGTTAAGGTGTTGTCATCATCAGAGCTGCCCTCTACTACGTCGCTGCTCTCTGATTTTGCAGTGGTTTCACTTGCTGCTGATGCATCGTTTCCGCCGTTGCTGGAACTTGTTGTAGTTCCTCCGCTGGAACCACATGCAGCCAGTCCAAATACCATTGCTGATGCCATTACGATTGATACAATTTTTCTTTTCATATTGCACATCCTCCTTAAGATGTTATTTTACAACCGGAACCTCCGCACTTTTTACAGCGCAGAAATTTTTTGGTTGTTTTGTACATTTTTTATGTTTTTATTCCCTCAACATGTACAAAGTATAACATATTTTCCCGTCGTTTGTGCGCATTTTTAACTCTATACTATGCATTTTCAACCATTTATATGCATTTTGACGGACATCACCATCCTTCCTGTGTTTTTATATCAAAATTCAACAATTTTCGTTCATAATGTTCCGGTGCACTTCGCCACTGCTGTGGAGATACACCAAGAATCCGGCGGAAATTACGGTTAAATGTAGAAATTGTTGTGAATCCGCTTCGCATTGCAATCTCATTTACAGAAATATTTGTTTTCCGCAGTTCCTTACATGCCGCCCGGATCCGGACCCAGTTAATGTACTCAACCGGCGTCATCCGCATGGATTCCTGAAAAATACGGCGCAGATGTGTTTCGCTGATATGACATACCTCTGCCAGCTCCTCAATTCGAAGAATCTCTTTATAATTTTCTCCAATATAATCCAGCGCAGGCAGAATCAGAGCGATACTGGCATCATCTACAATAGAATTCTTTTCCTGCTCCTCGTCCCTTTCATTCCATCTGGCAATCTGCATCAGAAGCGCTCTGGTCAGTCCTTTCACTTCCTCGAGATAAAATTCCCGTTTTTCACCCATGCATTTAATGATCAGTTTGATCATCTCCGCGACCTCCGGCCTTTCCTCATTTTTCACAAAATGGGCCTTCTGGTTAATACGCGCAATCAGCTTTTGTGCCATGCGCATATTGCCCTTATACAGCTCTGTAATAAATCCTTCCACATCCACAAACACCCATGCCCAGGAACATACACTGTTTTCTTTTGAGTTTGTTGTATGCGGAAAGTTTTTCGGCACCACCGTAAACATACCGCCATGATACGGCAGTTCCTCATCTTCCAAAACAATCGTTCCCTCACCGTAATAGCAGAAACCGATCTCCATCAGGTTATGAAAATGCAGATAATCAATCTGGTACCCATAATTCTGCAACCATTTTTCTCCCTGCAGCACCAGCACCGGGCATTTTTCCGGCACTTCGTAATAGCGGTATTCCATTCTGGGCTTTTTCTTTCTGCTCATATCCGTACCTGCTTATTCTACTTTTTTCTGAATCATCGCCAGAAACACGAGCGGTTCTTCCCCTGCGCAGGAAACCGCATGGCCGCTGCCGTCCTCGCAGAACGTCGTCATGCCCGCCTGCACCGGGTAGGTTTTGTCGTTATCCTGATACATACCCGCACCGGACAGGATGTGATACGCTTCTGTCTCCCCATGATGCTCATGATACGGAAGCTCATCACCCGGTAAAATCGTTACTTTTGCAAAAAGTGTCACCTTTCCGGAAAGGCGTTCGCCCTCCAGCAATTTTTCTGTTGTGTGTCTGTCTGCCATTGTTCATGTCCTCGTTTTCGTAATCTTTTTTTGTTTTCCCTGTCTCCATCCTACACCAAATAGCGTAAGATTCGATCTTCTCTGTGTTTTTATTATATTCTCTGCTTCACCGGAAGACAATGAGATTCACCAAAAACGAGCAACTTTTTTCCGTCAGCCTACAATCTTTCCTCTGTCAATCTCCACCGTCGTATCGCACAGTGCTGCGATGTCTTCCCGGTTGTGGCTGGCCAGAAGAATCGTTTTTCCTTCGTCTTTCAGTTTCAAAAACAGCTGCCGCATCTCCTGCACGCCCTGGTTGTCGAGACCGTTCATCGGTTCGTCTAGGATCAGAAGAGAAGGTTCTTCCATAATCGCCTGTGCAATGCCGAGGCGCTGGCGCATACCGAGGGAATATTTACCGACATGCTTCTTCGCTTCCGGATCCAGCCCGACTTTTCGGATAGCCTCATCGATCTCTTTTTTTCCGGTCTTCCTGCGGATGCCGGCGAGAAACTGCAGATTCTGTCTGGCACTGTAGCCCGGAAGAAAGCCCGGTGTCTCGATGATGGCGCCAATACTCTCCGGCGCTTCGATCTCTTTCCCAATCTGTTTTCCATCCACAAAAACCGCGCCATCGTCCACCCGGAGAAATCCGCAGATGCATTTGAACAGTACCGTCTTCCCACTTCCGTTTCTTCCGATCATTCCGTGAATTTTTCCTTTTTCGAAGCTCAGGCTGATCCCGTCCAGCGCCGCGTAGCTGCCAAACTTTTTTGTCACGTTTTCTATTCTTATCTTTTCTTCCATTCTTTCAGATTTCCTCCACAAAGTTCAGATCCTTTTTCCGAATCCCGAGATACGAAAGGATCGTGCATGCGCCGATGACAATCGCAAAGACACTGTAAACATATGCCATCGACGGCCCGTTTCCATATCCCTGCCACTTGTAGCTCGCAATATTCATCCAAAGCGGCGGCGCGCAGTAATAGCCGATTGTGATGCTGGAAAATTTGCTGAGCAGAAGCGCAGTGAGTGCGATGCCGCAGTTGATGACGATTCCAAATCCCCTGTGTACCAGAAAATTTCCGGCATAACTCACAACGCCTGTCATAACCGACAGGCACCAGATCGCAAGCATTGTGAGTCCCATTGCCTCCTGCGGCGAAAATCTCGAAAGGATCAGATAATCCAACGGTTCCTGGTCAAAGGTATATGCCGCATTCGTCTGAGCCAGCGTACTGATCACCTTCCCCCATCCGGTTTCCCACCCTACATTCGGAAACACAAGCAGTACCGGAATCATACTTAAGCATATGGTGTAAAAAAAGGAAACAACCACAATGTACAGCATGTTTCCCCAAAACCAGCTTCTCCGCCCGGCTCGCAGAATCTGCCACCCGCTGTTCGGTTCCAGAAACGGAGCATCACAGAAAAGCAGCAGAGCCCCAAGAACAATGATAATCTGGTCTCCATTATATCTGGTCATAAACGGCAGCATCCAAAAAGTCACATCAACTCCGGTCTGCTCGCAGAAGCCTCGAATACCCACCGTCATTACATGAAAAAGGATCGCAATCCACAACAGCGCAACATAAAACCGTGGTGTTGTGAATGTTTTCCGCAAACGTATCTGACATACCCGAAGGCTCATCCGTATTCTATCCATTCTGCTCCCTCCTCTTTACCATTCGCACGAAAATTACACCTTCCATTCCTGTCAGAATGAGGAAATAACCAGCTATCACAAAAAAATCCTTAAAATTCTGGATACTTCCCCCATGGAGCTGGTACCATCTCATCTGGCCCGGCAGCTGCAGCGCTTCTGCTACAAGCTGGCTTACATAATAAAAAAGAGCCGGTGTGCTGACCAGCACAAACAGATTTTTTATTTTCCCCGATATCATAAGCGCAAAAACTGCCATAAATGCATACTTGACAGCCTCAACTCCAAATCTTGCGGCAAGGTAAAACGGCAGGACGAGTCCATTTCCATCGCTTAAACCGCCTGTTAATGTTTCAAGCTCTTCTTTTTTTATCCACGGTATTTTTAATGCCAAAACGCCATAAACAACTGCCATTCCCATAAAAATGCTGATCACAGAGCCGAAAAAGGCCACTACCAGATGCGACCAGCAATACGCTGTTCTCCCTATGCGTGTCTCAATGCATCTAAGATAGCCATTTCTGCTGTCTTCCCAATAGCTCAGCGCAAACGGCAGCACAGCCAGCACAGAAAACACTTCAAAAAATGCACCCACACCATGGCTGCTGACAACCAGGTAATATACCGATACATTCCACCTGCTCTGCATTGCTTCCTGACTGATGTTCAACACAGTAACCAGCATCGCACCTGCAATGGCAAAATAAAATTTTCCTGATAAAAGCATTCTTTTAAAATCCATTTTTATCATTCGAAAAAAATTCATGAAAGATCACCTTCTTTTTGATTTTCGAGATAGTTTTACTGGTTGATACATTCCATCCCTCGAAACTCAAAACTTTGCATTTGTTTCAGGTTTAAAATATACAGGAAGCTCCTGTTCCTGTTTTTATTCATGATTTGTATCAAGCTCACCCTGCAATCTCCCGTCCATCCAGTGCATTGATGTAAATATACTGTTCGATCTCATCTTCTATAAATCGAAACTGCCACGCAGGAATCATATCACACATCCAATGCCCCGTTTCATTTCTTCCCGTTGTCATCGGGTAATAAATCAGTTTCATCTGATCCAGCGTAATCGGCTCGGCAATTGCCAAATCATACTTATTTCTCAGCGTTTCCAAAATAATATCTTTTTCCACAAGAGATACCGGTTCCTTTTCCCGAATAGCATAGTGATTAACTGCTTGAAGATATTGAATTCCTTCCTTTGTTATAACGGCCTGTATTTTAGATGACGGAATATAAAGATCATCCTGCCGGTTAATTTCATTGCATAATACGGGAATCCCATTCAGATAACCCTGAAAAAACAACAGGAAACAATCATCTGCTTTTGACCACTCATATTTCTGAATCTTCTGAGGCTTTAGCAATTCTCCATTCTCGATTGCCTGTTCCATTAATTCCTGCTGCTTTTCCATCTGTTTATACGAAAAACTGTATTTACTGGTCAATTCAACTTTTTCCCAGTCTCCAATCCATCTAACAAACTCTTTTCCTTCCTCTATCAGCTTTTCTTCGTCTTCCAATGAAATTTCCTGCTCATCGTCTCTGACCAAAATCCCTTCACCATAGGCTGATGTAATATATTCAACAGGTAAATTATAATAAACTTTTTTTCCTTCTTCCGTTTCTACTCCTAATATATTGCTGACAGACACCGTTCCATTTTGATTTTTTAATTGTTCGCCAAGTATTCCCTCATACGAATAACAAACATCCGGCTCTCCTGTGTCTCCTTTTCTTGTTTCCAATCCACTTTCCGGGATTTTCCCAAGTATTTTATTGAACACACTTTCTCCTTGAAATCCATCCACTTCTATCACACATTTTTCAAACTCGTTCCATTTTTTGTCAGGCATGTCAACAACCGCATCAATTTTTGCCTGACTGCCAAGCTGAAAACGGATGTGTTCACCATTGCTTAATTCCTGATCATTTTCATGTGTCACATTTGTTTCCGTTTCATCATTGCTGATAGAACTATTCCGTTCTTCTCCATTTTCCTGTTTTTCTACCTGCTGCAAATTTTCTGACTCATTTCCCATATTCTGACAACCTGTAAAGAACAGTAATATTACCATAATTCCCAATACTTTCTTTCCCATATATCCCCTCTTTTCAAAATTTCGTTCTTTCTCTTCTGTTACTCGAAGCATAGCGAAATTTTTCTCCATCGTCAACGGATCTGGGATATCATGCTCTATCTGGGATAATCAGTACAGATAGCAAAAAATAAAACTTTGTTCTTTGAAATCCGCATTCTTTTTGCTTCCTTCATACAAATAAAGTCTTTTTTATTACGTTTTATCTTATTTTATCGGAAATACTGCCTCTGCGCAAAACAAATCTCCTGTCTCATAATACTTTAACGCGCCACCTACCTTTTGCATCGTCCGTTTTACACTTTTGTGCCCAATCCCGTGGCTGCTTGTATCTTTCTTCGTCGTATTCAAACTTGAATTTTCATTTAAAACAGATTTCTCTATTTTATTTTGAATCTCCAATCGAAGATATCCCATTTTTTCCTCTATAAAAATTATAATTTCTTTCTTCTCTGTAACTTTCCGCTCTGCTTCAATCGCATTATCCATAAGATTTCCAAACACAGAGCAAAACTCCAAATCATCAATTCCTTCCATTTTGCTCAGAATCGTACATTTCACATCTACTTTTTCACTTCTCGCAAGAGTAATTTTTGTATTAATCATAGAATCCACATAACTGTTTCCGGTCTGAATCAGCGTCTGCACATCTTCAATTTTCTGATTAATTTTTTCCCATACCTTTACCATTTCCGACTGCGGCATGGTCTCCATTGCCTCTTGCAGAGGTAAAAGATAATTTTTCAAATCATGTTTAAATTCTCGTAATTCTTCATTACTTCTCGTAATAATTTCCATACTTTCCTTTGAATATTTCTCTTTTTCTTTCATCAGTTCATATTCTAGCTTTGTTTGATTATCCTTGCTCATTTGCTGTACTATAAAGTACATAATCAGGCACATCAGCCAGATACAGCATACGCACAGCAAAATCCATTTCTGTTCCTGCATCTGCACACTTGGCAGATCTCTTACTACCAAAATCATAGTATCTCCCGCAATAATTGAGAAAACAAGGTTGCATCCCATGACAATCCATTGCCAGCTTATCAGATTCTCTCGTTCAAACAAAAGACTATTTAGTAATTTACCAACAAAAAAATAAGAAATTTTTGATAATAGCACGAGCGCAATTCTTACTGTATCCTGATCTTGAATAAACGATGCAACACTTTCTTGAAGGACAAAACTGCCGCCGAAAAGGATCGCTGTGTTTACCATCATCAATACTGCTCTCGCAACTACCGCTGCAGTAACCTTTCTCAGAACACTTCCCCGTGTACCCACCATCAAATAGACAAAAAGCCAAATCAATGTGATCCACATTTCCCACCTGTCATATAACGCAGGATACTTTTCCAACGCAGGAAAGATTAGCCCAAATAGTACTGCAATTCCCCACAAAATTTTACCTTTTTTCCCTCTGGGTTTCTGCTGCATAAAATCCATGCAGAATTCCAACAAAAGTATGTTTTCCCAAACAGAAATTGCAAGTTCAAAAACCTTCCAAAATGCTGCACTCATTCCATCACCACTCCCATAATTTTCATTCGAACCTGATTCAGATAATTTCTGCTGACAGGAATGCTTTTCCCGTTCAATAGCAGAAGTTCTTTTTCGCGCAACCGATATACATAGTTCATGTTAACCAAATATCCTTTATGTGTCCTTACAAATTTATGCGCTTCTAGTTTTTTCTCCGCTTCTGACATTTTCATTCTTACACGAATCGCCTCATCCCTCGTATCTTTTTCCCGATAGAAAAGCAGATAGTTCTTCTCGCTCTCCACAAACCAGATATCACGCAATGCAAGTTTTACACTCTGACGCCCTGTCTGCAGTTCTATTTGGGGAACTTTCTTTCCTGCCTTTTTCTGCAGTTCCAGCAACTGCGGCTCCAGTTCCTCATCCAGATGTGCCTTGCGGATAAAAAAGAATGGATGATACACCAATGACTGAAACACCAGATCATCCTTATTCGATACAAACACAATACAACATTCTCTGTTCCACTTTTTCAGATACGATGCAACCTCAAATCCATTCACTTCCGGCATATCGATATCAATAAAAAAAACAGAAATCTCATCAAGATTTTTGATTCCTTCCAGCATCTCCTTCGCAGATACGTAGCACTCCATTTTCACTGCAATCTTATGTTTCTGACATAAACCTCGAATTCTGATTTCCAGTTTATTTAAAAACACTTTATCATCATCACATAAAATTAAATTCATTATTTTCCCCCGTGCTTCTTATCGAAGATTCTACTTCTCAACAGCATACCAAATTTTTTCTTTTACCTCAAGCAATCTGGGATAACCCGCAGTATTTGGGATAAGCCGCAACGTAAAACAGCACCCGAATCATTTTGACTGATGCAGATGCTGAAATGTATGGATTCTTTCTCGAATTATGATTCCAAGAACAGCTCAATATTTTGAGTTGACTTATTTCATTCTAAATGATATTATACTAAAAGAAGCGGTTTTGTACCACTTGGCTGTTTTCAGTCTTGAGTGGGTTACTCGCTTCTTTTTTTATATCTACAATATCATATAAGTACAATTTTCCATTCGATGCGCAGTTAATTACCAGACATGCTGTATAAACGTTATATTCTTCCGTTTTATTTTTATTGTTATACAATGGTAATGCAAATCTTGTATGATAATAATACCAGCCTTTCTGTGCATCCTGTGAATGTTTTTCTTTTCGATTCTCACAGAATACCTTTTGTGCTGCAATCTCAATCATTTCCATTATCCCCTGTGCCGCATTAGCTTTTGCTTTGGCTCTGGCACCTTTGGATTTTCTTGTATACAAAGAGCCGCTATATTCATCTGGAAATTTTTTCCCAATATAAACGACTTCTCTTGTTTCGGCTATTTCCACAATTTCTCCCACATACTTTTCCAAATATTGTTCCACTAATTCCCATTCAATGTTCTGTTTATTAAAAAATAGAATTTCTGGAATCAGTACGATCTTATTCCCCTCGCTGTCCTTTACAATTTCAAGTTTTGCCATTCAATACCTCTCTTTTGAAAATATTGCTACTATCATACCATGAAATACACCTGGCTGCATTCCAAAAATCTCCGGCAAAATTTGGTGAAAACTCATGAAATTTTTCTTTACATAATTGTTCCCCAAAAAAGAGACTCCCGTTTTCAGGAATCTCTTTCTTCTTAAATAGAATTGCTGTATGTTACGCCACGACATCCTCAAATTGCGAATTGTAAAGGTTTGCATAGAACCCATTCTTCGCAAGCAGCTCTTCATGGTTGCCCTGCTCGATGATATCTCCGTCCTTCATGACAAGAATCAGATCCGCATCGCGAATCGTGGACAGCCGATGGGCAATGACAAAGCTTGTTCTGCCCTTCATCAGGTTATCCATTGCTTTCTGGATCTCGATCTCTGTTCTAGTATCAACGGATGAGGTTGCCTCGTCGAGGATCAGAATCTTGTTGTCAGCAAGGATTGCGCGTGCAATCGTCAGCAGCTGTTTCTGTCCCTGCGACACATTGCTGGCATCTTCATTCAGTTCCATCTGATAGCCGCCCGGCAGGGTCTGGATGAAGTGGTGGGCTCTTGCGGCTTTTGCTGCTGCGATAACTTCCTCATCTGTCGCATCGAGCCGGCCGTAGCGGATGTTTTCCATGATGGTTCCCTTAAACAGCCACGTATCCTGCAGGACCATACCGAAGGCATCGCGCAGCTCTCTGCGGTTGAAGTCTTTGATGTTGTGGTCGTTCAGCAGAATGGCTCCGCTGTTGACATCGTAGAAGCGCATCAGCAGTTTAACCATCGTCGTCTTTCCGGCTCCGGTCGGGCCGACGATCGCGGTTTTCTGGCCCGGTTTTACTTTGGCGCTGAAATCGTTGATGATGATCTGCTCCGGGTTGTAGCCGAAATGTACGTGGTCGAAGGTGACTTCTCCTGTCACAGTCTCGATTGCTGCCGGATTCTCGACAATCTGGTCTTCCTCTTCCTCGTTCAGGAATTCAAAGACACGCTCGGATGCCGCCGACATCGACTGTACCATGTTGATAACCTGCGCAATCTGCTGGATCGGCTGGGTAAAGTTTTTCACATACTGGATAAATGCCTGGATATCACCGATCGTGATCACGTTTTTGATCGCCAGAAGTCCGCCGGTCAATGCCACGCAGGCGTAGCCTAAATTTCCGACAAACATCATAATCGGCTGCATCATACCGGATAAAAACTGGGATTTCCATGCGGAATCGTAAAGAATATTGTTGGTTTTTTCAAACTCTTCGATCGTATCCTTCTCGCGGTTGAATGCCTTGATGACGAGATGGCCGCCGTAAACCTCCTCAACCTGACCGTTGATGTGGCCTAAATATTCCTGCTGGGCACGGAAGAATTTCTGTGATTTCTTTGTCACGAGTCCGATGAGTCCCATTGAAATCGGCAGGATCACAAGCGCGATCAGCGTCATCAGCGGAGAGATACTCAGCATCATGATCAGAACGCCGACCAGCGTTGCCACGGATGTGATGATTGTGGTAATGCTCTGGTTCAGTCCCTGACCCAGTGTGTCGACATCGTTGGTAATACGTGAGAGCACTTCGCCATAGGTGCGGCTCTCAAAATATTTCATCGGCATGCGGTTGATTTTCTCCGAGATTTCCTTCCGAAGACGATAGCATACCTTCTGGGTAACGCCGGTCATAATCCAGCCCTGGATGAAGCTGAACAGGGCGCTCATCAGATACAGGCCAAGGGTAAACAGCAGAATTTTTCCGATTTTTGTAAAGTCAATGCTGCCTGTCCCTCTGATTTTCTCCATCAGTCCCTCGGACAGTGCGGTCGTAGCTTTTCCGAGAATCTTTGGTCCGGCAACGTTGAACACCGTTGAGCATGCGGCACAGATCATAACGATAAAAATCGCAATTTTATATTTTCCGATGTACTGAGCGAGCTGTTTGATCGATTTTTTCAGATCTTTCGGCTTCTCGCCCGGCTGCATGCCGCGGCCCATCCGTCCCATCGGTCCTCTTTTGCGCGGCTGCTGGTTCATTTCATTACTCATGGTCAGCCACCTCACTTTCCTTCAGTCCAAGCTCTTTCTCTGACAGCTGGGATTTCGCAATCTCCTGGTAAACCTCGCAGCTTCTCAGCAGTTCCTCATGCGTACCTTTTCCGACTACTTTTCCGTCATCGAGCACCAGAATCTGCTCCGCATGGAGAATCGTACTGATCCGCTGTGCCACGATGATCACGGTGCTGTCTTTGACATTCTCCGCCAGTGCTTTTCGAAGTGCCACATCCGTTTTCAGGTCAAGTGCAGAAAAGCTGTCGTCGAAAATAAAGATTTTCGGGTCTTTTGCAATCGCACGCGCAATCGCCAGACGCTGTTTCTGTCCGCCGGATACGTTCGTTCCGCCCTGTGCAATCGCGGTTTCGTATTTGTCATCTTTTGCCTCGATAAACTCGGTTGCCTGCGCAATTGCGGCTGCTTTTTCGATCTCGGCATCGGTTGCATTTTCTTTTCCGAAGCGCAGGTTCGATGCGATCGTTCCCGAGAACAGCACACCTTTCTGCGGTACAAAGCCAATCTCGTCTCGCAGCTCCTTCATGGTAATGTTTCGGATATCTTTCCCATCCAGGGTAATCTCTCCGCCCGTCACATCGTAAAGACGCGGAATCAGGTTTACCAGCGTTGATTTCCCGCAGCCGGTACTTCCGATAATTGCCGTTGTCTTTCCCGGCTCCGCCACGAAATCAATATCATGCAATACATCCTCTTCCGCTCCCGGATACCGGAAATTGACATGGCAAAAGCGGACAACACCATTGTGTACGTCTAATTTTTCCGGCGTTTTAGCATCCTGAATCGAAAGCTCTGTCCGGATAACCTCATCGATACGACCTGCGGCAACCGCAGCACGCGGCAGCATGATAGACATCATCGTCAGCATCAGGAAGGACATAACAATCATCATGGCATACGTAATGAACGCTGTCATTGCGCCGACCTGCATCGTACCCTCATCGATTCTGTGTGCACCAAACCAGACAATTCCTACGGTCAGTACATTCATAATCATCATCATGCCGGGCATCATAAAGGTCATGACACGGTTGGTAAACAGCGTCGTCCCGGTCAGCTCCCGGTTTGCCGTATCAAAGCGCTCCTCTTCTTTATCCTCTCTTCCGAATGCACGGATAACGGAAAGTCCGGTCAGGATCTCACGGGAAACCAGGTTGATGTTATCGACCAGCTTCTGCATCTTTTTGAATTTCGGCATTGTAATAGATACAAGCAGCATGACATAGCTGATAATCACAATAATTGCCAGTACGATAATCCAGCCCATGCCGGCGCCCGTTTTTACCACCTTGATGACACCGCCAATACCAAGAATCGGCGCATACGCAATCATGCGCAGCAGCAGCACCGATACCATCTGGATCTGCTGGATATCATTTGTACTTCTCGTAATCAGGGATGCTGTGGAAAATTGATCCATTTCCGCATTGGAAAACCCGACAACCTTTTTGAATACCTGATCTCTCAGATCGCGACCGATTCCGGCAGCAACACGGGATGCAAACAGTCCGACAAAAACCGTTACCACACCCATCAGAAGTGCCATACCGACCATCTTAAGACCTGCCGTCAGAAGATACGACTTCTGAATCCGGTCGATATCAAGTCCCGCCGCTTTATCTGCGGAAACCGCATAGGCAATTCCCATCGATTTTACCAGCGAGCTTCCCATCGTGTCGAGCGTTTTTTCCATGCCATCGCGCATCGAAAGCACGTCATCTTTCTCCATTTGTCCACTCTCGAGCATGGATGCAAAAATCGGACGGACATCTACACAGGTCACTTCTGCCTTGTTTCCATCCTCATCTTCCTTTTCCTGCCGGAAGCTCTTCAGCTCCACATGCATCATCTCGCCGATCTGCTCTATCGTCATGTTTTCAAACACGGAAGCATCCTGACCGGTCTGCTGCGCCATGAGCTGTTTGAAGGCAGTTTCCTCCATCGCACCCATCTGGTAATTCATAAGGAGTGCAACGGTCAGCGTGTCATCCGCTGCATCGAGCTCTTTTTCGGAAGCTTTGTTCCGCTCATAATAGCCGTCCTTTTTCGTATAAAGACTCTCCCACAAGTCTGCCTCATCATTCGTCATGATAAACTTTGCTGTCTGAAATTCTTCCTCTGTGATCCGTTTCGGTGTAACGTGCTCAACACCGCTGTTCTGAATGCCCACATCGATGATATCAGATGTGTACGACGGGAGCGACAGGTCGCACCACGCCTGGACAAACAAAAGCATAAGAATCACAAGAATCGATTTCCAGTACGGGAGCATATTTTTGAAAATCTTACTCATTTTTTCCCCTTTCTGTCTTTTTTTGTGTACCAGCTTGCCGGCACACTAATTCTGTCGTTTTCGGGTGTCAATTTCTTTTTCTGCGATCTCATAGATACGATCCAGATAAGCAACCAGCCGATCTACATCCTCTTCCTTTAACTGTGACATCACAGAGCAGCCAAAATCATGCATTCTGTCCCGTACCTCTTCCCCCTTTTTCCAGCCCTGCTCTGTCAGACTGATATATGTATTCCTGCGGTCTTTTTTGTCAACGCTCCGCTCTACATATCCTTTTTCCTCCAGCCCGCGCAGTGTCCGCGACACAGCCGGCGGAAGTGTTCTGGTCTTCGCCGCCAGCTCTGAGCTTGTAATTTTTCCGTTTTCTCCCATTTGCAAAATCGCACCCATAACGGAAAATTCGGAACTGCTGAGTCCCGGAATCAGGTCTGATACGTTCAGTTTTTTAAACTGGTGCACCGCACGAAACAGTTTTTCAAATGCATCTTTCATGTTTTCCCCCTCCTTTTGCCGCAAATGCTTAACAGTGTTATTTATTTACGTGTGTTAAATAATAACACCGGCAAATTTCCATGTCAAGAAATTTGCCGGTGTTTATGTTTTTTTTAGAAATCAGGCTACTCAAATAGAATTTGACAAACGCTGCCATTTTGTTTAGATTAGAAGCAAATACGAAAGGACATCTTCATTCCCATGCCAGGTTTTATTTTACATCTCACCGCAGCCCAAATGCTGTTAAAGCACCTCCCGCCCCACCCGGATTTTCCATATCCGATTTCATCGGTAAATGATTTTCTAATCGGAAATCTTCTGCCGGATGCGACGCAGCAGAAAGAATCCTCCCATTTCCGCGATCCGCTTTACCGCGAAAAAATGATGGTATTCCCGGATCTTACACGGTTTACAGCGAAATACCGTTCACTTCTGCCAGATTCGAGCGCACTGGGATATTATTTTCATCTTTATATTGACCGGAAATTCTTTAAGGATTTCATTCCGCAGATTGTGGAATTTTATAATGCGGATGGGGAAATTACAGATATGAGAGATGAGATTGCAACGGTTTATATCAAAAAATCGCGGACATTCATTCCATTTTCCAGATATCTCACGGATGAGTATTATTACGGGGACTATACCAAAATGAATACATATCTTATCAACCGCTATTGCATCCCGCTCGATCTCACTCCTAACGTCACGAACCCTGGAATCGCAGAAATTCAGTACGAGGATGTCCAGCAGGTACTCGATCTCCTGCACCGCTTCCTCTCCGTCCCGCCGGAGGCTGCGCAAGATTTGAAGGTCTTTCCGCTTGAAGGGCTGCTTGCGGCATTGGAACAATATATAGAAGAATTTTTAGCTGTGCCGAATAAGTATATTCCTTGACACTCCCCACAGCTAAAGCAGGGGGATTCTTGTTTCTACCACTACTGCATTGACGAATACTTTACAGTACTGCAATGTCTTACACAGTGTCCACAAGCTATGTTTATCCTGTTCCCGTATGCCCTACGGTACAGCTTTTTATCTTTATGCAGACTGCATCTGCAGTCCTTTTTTCAGTATGTTAATACTTGCATTCGTATCCCGGTCATGAACCATGTGACATTTTGGGCACTCCCAGATACGAATGCACAGGTTTTTCACCAGCGGATTCCGGCAGCCACAAAAGCTGCAGGTCTGGCTGCTCGGATACATCGTTGGTACTCTGCGTATTTCATTTCCATACCAAATTGCCTTATATTCCAGCATTTCAAAAAACTTTGCCCAGGAAACACTCGCTATGGATTTTGCCAGTTTATGGTTCCGGATCATTCCTTTCACATTCAAATCTTCGATGCAGATGGTTTGGTTTTCGCGCACCAGCATCGTTGACTGCTTCTGCAGGAAATCGTTTCTTTGATTCGTTACTTTCTCATGTACTCTGGCTGCTTTGATCCGCTGCTTCTCCCGGTTATGGGAATCTTTCCGCTTCCGGGAAAGTCTGCGCTGTTCTCTTATGAGCTTTCGCATCGAGCGTTCCAGATATCTGGGATTTGATACCGTATTTCCATTACTGTCAGAATAGAACGTTTTGATTCCAACATCAATTCCAATTGTACCACCACCATTCTGACGTGGTTCCGGTTCAAAATCAACATTTAAAACTGCAAAATATTTTCCAGCCGGTGTGTGCTCAATGGTTACGTGGTTAATTTTCCCCACTTCCATCGACTGTCGTATTTTGACAAATCCAAGTTTCGGAAGTTTGAGATATCTTCCCACAATACGGATATTATCTTTCTGGTTTACCGTTCTATATGACTGGAATCGGTTATGTTTACTTTTGAAGGTTGGATAGGAAGCCCGTTTCTGAAAGAAATTCACAAATCCCCGGTCGAGATCCCTCAGAGACTGCTGTAAGGCAATGGAATCTGCTGCCTTCAGAAAGGCAAACTCCTCCTGCTTTTTCAGTTCCGTCAGCATGGCGGAAGTCTGGGAATAGCCGATCTTTTTTCCATTTTCATAGCCTTCCTTACGCATGGCAAGCCCCCGGTTATAGATGAACCGGCAGCATCCCAGTGTCTGATGGATGAAGTTTTTCTGTTCTCTGTTCGGATAGATTCTGAATTTGATTCCTTTTTGCATTATCCCATCTTATCCTTTTGTCTCTGCGATGTTTTCTGGTTTTCGATATACTGTTTTACTGCTTCCAGCGGAGCACCGCCCACCGTTGATACAAAATAGCTGTTTGTCCAGAGGGTCGGCATTTTCGTTTTCAGATAGGGAAATTCCTGTCTTAAAATTCTGGACGTATAGCCTTTGAAAGATTTTACAGCTTTGTGGATTCCAAACTGGGGATCTACTTCCAGCAGCATATGAACATGATCTGGCATGATCTCCATTTCCAGAATGTCTACAGAAAGATTTGCAGCATACTCTGTGAGCAGCTCCTTCAGCCGGACATCCACACCGTTCGTTAATACTTTTCGTCTATACTTTGGGCACCATACTACATGGTACTTACAGAAATAGACGACATTATTGTTTGATTGATATGTTGTGTTCATATTTGTATTATACGATATTTTATTGATTAATACAACTGTTATTTTGTCCATCTTCAATTACTTGCGTAAATTCGATGGACGCGTCTTATTTTGTGTCTACCGCACTTTTATCCACTTTCTGCGGTCTTTTTTGTCAACGCTCCGCTCTACATATCCTTTTTCCTCCAGTCTGCGACCCAGCCGGCGGAAGCATTTTGGTCTTTGCTGCCAGCTCTGAGCTTGTAATTTTTCCGTTTTCTCCTACACTACGGCTTAAACGATCCATCCTCTGTCATCCGTATCCATTTGTTTTTTTCTTCGGTATTCCGTTGGTGTCCTCCCATAATACTTCTTAAATGCTTTGCAAAAATAATCCATATTTTCAAATCCCGTCTCGCCGGAAATTACAGTTATCTTTTTCTCCGTCGTGGCCAGAAGCTTTGCAGCCTCCTGCAGACGATACTTCACCAGATAATGTACCGGCGTATCGTGAAGATATCTTCGGAACAGATTCAATGCCGTACTCTTGCTCACCATAGCCTGCCCGGCGATATCCTCCAAGGTAAGATTTTGTCGGAAATTTTGATGAATATATTGCATCATCAGCTGTGTTCTTCCCTGTGAGGATGACGTATGCTCTCTTTTTTTCTGCAGCACTTCCGAATCCATGTGCAAATAAAGCAAGTGCCACAATTCCTGCGTCAGAAATAAAGTAACCAGTTCCCGGTCTTTGTCTGATTCCTGCGCTTTGAGAATTTTCTGCATGAGCTCCAGCGCTTCTGCCTGCCATTTTGTTTCCCTGCAAAAGACAATGCAGTCCACCTTACACGCCTGTATCGGTGCAATGTATTTTTTGTAAATCAGGCTGTCTGCCGGAGCGAGAAATGTCGGTTTCAGAACGAAATTTGGCACAATCGCATGGCCTTCAGAAAAATAGCGATGCAAAATCTTTGAGTTAATAAAAATGCCCGTTCCCTGTCCCAGTGAAAACTGCTTTTCGCCAACCCAGAAGGTTGCTGTTCCCTCCTGTACAAAAACAAACTCAAACTCCACATGCCAGTGCCATTCTACACAATGAAAATCAAACAACGCAAGATCGTCGTAATACAATTGAAACGGATACTCACTGTTTCCATGCTGTATCGTTTCCATCATGCTTTCATCCGTTTGGATCTTGTTATAAAATGTATTAAATTCCATCTTTCCCCGCCTCCGTTTTTCAGGCACGACCCTCTCTATTTTACGATATTATACAATAAACAGAGGATATATTCCAGTGAAAGCGACATCATTTTACGTTATTATACAAAAAGAATCGTTGTCGCTCCATGGAACACGGTGAACGGCAACGAAACGAACACTACGGCCGCAGCAGTTCTGCCATTTTTAAAAACGGAGTATATCACTATGAAAAAGAACTACCACAAAACCTTAATTGCCTGTTATCTTGGATTTATCACGCAGGCAATTTCTGCAAATTTTGCACCTTTACTATTTCTTACTTTTCACAGAACTTACCATATTTCTCTTGGAAAAATTGCGTTTATCTCGACAATATTCTTTTTCACACAACTTCTTGTCGATTTGTTCTGTGCCAGATATGTCGATAAAATCGGTTATCGCAGGTGTGTCGTTGCTTCTGAGATTCTTTCCGCCTGCGGCCTGATTGGACTTGCCTTTCTGCCCAATATTCTGCCAAATGCCTATGCAGGAATTTTGCTCAGTGCCATGATCTATGCCGCCGGAAGCGGACTGATTGAGGTTCTTGTCAGCCCAATCGTAGAAGCTTGTCCGTTTGAAAATAAGGACAGCGTTATGAGTCTGCTTCATTCCTTTTACTGCTGGGGGTCTGTAGGCGTCATCTTACTCTCCACTGCTTTTTTGGCAGTTTTTGGTATGGAACGCTGGCCGATCCTCGCATGTATCTGGGCTGTACTTCCACTGTACAATACGTTTAATTTTCTTTCCTGCCCGATTGAATCACTGACCGGAAGCGAAGAAGGACTTACCATTCGTCAGCTGTGCCGTCTTCCCATTTTCTGGATTTCCCTTGTTCTTATGGTCTGCGCCGGAGCAAGCGAGATTTCGATGGCGCAATGGGCTTCCGCTTATGCCGAGTCTGCATTAGGTCTCTCAAAAAGCATTGGAGACATTGCAGGACCGTGCCTGTTTGCTGTGATGATGGGCATCAGCAGAACCTTCTATGGTAAATACGGGGAAAAAATTGACTTAACAAAATTTATGATCGCATCCGGTACACTTTGCCTGATCTGTTATCTGGCTGCAGCTCTCGCACCATATCCTCTTTTAAATCTTACAGGCTGCGTTGTGTGTGGTTTCTCCGTAGGAATTATGTGGCCGGGAACCATCAGTATTTCATCCTCTAAAATTCCACTCGGCGGAACTGCACTGTTCGCACTTCTCGCCATGGCCGGAGATATGGGTGGTTCCATTGGACCATTTGTTATTGGATTTGTCACACAAAACACCGGCGACGATCTGAAGGCAGGTATGCTGGCCGGCTGCATTTTCCCTGCTGTACTGATTTTGTCTGTTTTTCTGCTCCGACAAAGGAACGCAGAGTAAAAATAAGCACCGAAGAGATACTGTAACGTGTCTCAGACACACTTCTTAGAAAGGAGATAGGATGATGGATTTTTCCTGGTTAAATGAAAGCGAATTAAAAAGAGAGGAAGAAGGCAAGCTTGTCATCTTTGCACCGGCTGGGACAGATTTCTTCTGCAACAACGGCACTGTTTCGGAAGAAGGCATTACGCCGGAATCACTGCACAATGCACCCTATTATTATACGGAAATCGAAGGCGATTTTGTTCTGACTGTCAAAGTTTCTCATGACTTCAAAGACATCTATGACTCTTCTTCTCTTATGGTCATGGAAGATCTGGACAACTGGGCAAAAAGCTGCTTTGAAAAAACCGATTTCGGAACTCATGCCGCTGTCAGCGTTGTGACGAAACAAGGTTATTCTGACGATGCCAACGGAAGTAATATTTCCGGAAATACCGCATGGCTGAAAATTTGCAGAGTGAAAAATTCCTTTGCTTTCCATTATTCTGAAGACGGCATTCATTATTTTATGACAAGATTTTTTAATCTTTCCGGTAAAAAGACCGTAAAAGTAGGGCTTCTTGCCCAGGCGCCGCAGGGAAATGGTGGCAACCGGATTTATGAAGATTTGCATATTGAGAAGAAAACAGTAAAGAATATCCGCTTCGGAGGATGAAATACCCTGAGTTCTTCTATTTTAAAAGGAGTCGGACAGTCCGACTCCTTTTTTCACTTCCCGTCGATATTTCTTACAACTCCCGAGAACAACAGCGATCCGTCCTGCCCCGTAACAAGAAACAGGAATGGACGATCCAGTACGAAATCGATTTCGTCGTCCGGGATTTCTGCTGCGGTTTCTGAAACGCCAAGTTCTGTATAGGCTGCTCCGGTTACTCCGTTTTCATCAATTTCGAGCATGGCGGCGTGGTCTGCTTTGCTCAGGTATAAGCCATTCCTGTTCTCTGTTAATGGACTGAAATCCGCCAGATCCGCATCCAGTGCATCCGTTACACCAAGTGCACGCACCGTTTCGATCAGGTCTGTTTTCTCCGATACTTTAAATTTAGGAACAGACAGATTCACCATAGGGGAATACCAGTTATCACTGCTTTCATCCCGCCGTATAACCTTCATCAGATCCGGCGATGATACCAGTTCACTTACATCTGCATTTTCATCCGGAAGCAGGAAATACATAGAGCCGCTGTCCTGAAGGCTAAGACCGATTGCCGTAAATTGTTCTCCCTGGTAGACATCCATCCGTTCCGTTTTTTTCATCATATCCACATCGGTGTCTCCCGCAGTTCCGTGGAACGTTTCCTTCTCTGTATTCACTTCCCAGAAATTTTCCCTCCACATCGCCTTATAATAGATGGTAGATACAAGCTCAAACACGGTATCCGGTGCGATCGCCATGTCTTTCGTATATTCCTTCAAAAGCCCGCCGGTATTATTATCCGTCCAGGTCTGCAATGCCTGATCCATTTCTTTTGATCCTGGCGTTCCTCTGAATGTCGATGCATAGTACTGCTCCGCCAGCCGCTGCAGCGTTGTGTCATTGTATGTTTCCTCCTTGTCCAGCCACAGCGAATTTGCCAGCACACTTTTCAGCGCAGGCGTATCTGCATAATTACTTTCCCAGAGCGAAGAAACATTTTCCCGCAACGTATCCATATCCTGAGCACCAAGCATGTCGAGAATCTGCTGCCGTGTATTTCCATCTGAAGTTTCCGCCAGCATCGCAAATGCGATATACAGATTGATCGGCGAGCAGACGGTATTTTCATTTTCCGAAACCAGCATCTGTTCTATCAGGTTCTGATAATACGCATCCATTCCTGTCTGCAGTTCTGCTGATTTTGCTGTCAGCTCCCGGTACGAATCCCACCAGTCCCAGTGTGCATCGCTTTCCATAAATTTCTGCGCATCCATCGTCCGCGCCACAGATGCCGGATAAGCCGCCAGAACCGTCGTTACCCCCGACGGGTAACGGACTGCAGAACCCTCCCGACCGTTTCTCCATGTCATAACCCCCAGCACAGTTCCGCCGATGATTACCGCGCAGGCTGCCGCGGCCGTCCATTTTTTCCATGCAGCCCTTCGTGAACGCTGATATTTCCCCGCGTTTTCCACCATACCAGGATCCAGATTTCCCAACGTTTCAAATAATTCTTCTTTCTTCATACTTCGAACCCCCTTTCCGTCAAGTGTGTATGCAGTTTCCCGCGGATCCGGTTCAGCGTAACTGAAACATAGTTTTCACTTCTTCCCAGCCGATCCGCGATTTCACCGATACTGTCTACATACCAGTACCGCAGGACAAACATGCATCGTTTCTCCTCCGGCAGCTTCTGCAGAAACTGATTGATCTCCGCGATCAGTTCTTTCATCTCCCACTGCCGCTCAATATCATCTTTCCCCGAAACACATTCTTCCAGCTCGTCCAATACTGCATCCATCTGACTTCCTCCGCGTTTTTTGCGATGCATTTTTCGATACAGATCAAACGAAAGATTTCTCGTTATTTTTCCAAGAAATGTGGATAACAGAGACGGCCGGTGCGGCGGCATAGCGTTCCACGCGTGAAGCCAGGTGTCGTTGACACATTCTTCTGCATCCGCCGGATTCTGCAGAATATTCTGTGCAATGGACGTACAGTATGTACCATATTTCATCGCAGACTCGCTGATCGCTGTTTCGTTCCTGTCCCAGTACATTTGGACAATATGAGTATCCTCCATATGGAAATCCCCCCTTTCACCTATCATCACGCCATTTTGCAGAAAATCTTACACTTTTCAAAAGAAATTTCGGTTCAAAAAAGGGCGTGACCAAAGCCACGCCCTTCCATTCTTTTATTTTCTTTATGCCAGAATCGGTTTCAAAGCCTCTGCGAGTTTTTCTTTCTCTGCTTCTGCCTCTGCCAGATCCTTACCAAGTGTTGTGTAGTATACTTTGATCTTCGGCTCTGTTCCGGACGGGCGGACGATGACGGTTTCACCGTTTGCCAGCTTGTAGATCAGAACGTTTGCGGATGGGAGTCCTGTTTCTTCCGGTTTCTCGTAATCGGTTACTTTGACAACAGCGGAACCTGCGATCTCGGTCAGCGGCTCTTTTCGAAGGCCATCCATAATACCGGCCATCTTGTCCATTCCGCTAAGTCCCGGGAACTCGAAACTGTCTACTTTGTTCAGGTAGCGGCCATACTCGGCATAGATCTCTTCCAGTCTCTGTTTCAGAGAGCTTCCGATGCTTCTGTAGTAAGCTGCCATCTCGCAGATCAGCATGGAGCCGATGACTGCGTCTTTATCTCTTACATACGGGCCAGCCAGGTATCCGTAGCTCTCCTCGAATCCGAAGATGAAGCGGTCTACTTCGCCGTCTGCCTCCAGGTTTGCAATCTGATCGCCGATCCATTTGAATCCGGTCAGAACGCTGCGGAGCTCTACGCCGTAGTGCTCTGCAACTGCATCTGCCAGCGGTGTAGACACGATGGATTTTACAGCAACCGGTTTCTCCGGCATGGTGCCTTTCTCGATGCGGCCTGCGCAGATGTAGTCGAGAAGCAGAACGCCGACTTCGTTTCCGGTTACCAGCTCATAGCTTCCATCCGGGCATTTCATGGCGATACCAACGCGGTCTGCATCCGGGTCGGTTGCCAGCATCAGGTCTGCGCCGGTCTCTTTTGCAAGATCCAGGCCTTTTTCCAGTGCTGCAAAGATTTCCGGATTCGGATAGCTGCAGGTTGTGAAGTATCCGTTCGGGTACTCCTGCTCCGGAACGATGGTAATATCGGTGATGCCGATGTCTTTTAATACGCGCGTAACCGGTACAAGACCAGATCCGTTCAGCGGGCTGTAAACGAGTTTCAGTCCGGCGGTTTTACACAGACCCGGACGAACCTGACGGGATTCGATTGCTTCATACAGGGCATTCTTGCAGTCTTCTCCGACAAAACGGATCAGTCCTTCTTCCACGCCCTCTGCGAACGGCATATATTTTACGCCGGTCAGGATATCGGTTTTCTGAATCTCTGCGTATACGATTGCTGCAGCATCATCGGTCATCTGGCATCCGTCCGGGCCGTAGGCTTTGTAGCCGTTGTATTTTGCCGGGTTGTGGGATGCAGTTACCATGATACCTGCGTTGCAGTTGTAGTAACGGGTTGCAAAGGAAAGTGCCGGTACCGGCATCAGTGCGTCGTAAATTCTGACTTTGATTCCGTTTGCTACCAGAACGCCTGCTGCTGTTTTTGCGAATACATCGCTCTTGATACGGCTGTCATAGCTGATGGCTACCGTCTGGTTTCCGCCCTGTGTTTTTACCCAGTTTGCAAGACCCTGTGTTGCCTGACGTACTACATAGATATTCATACGGTTTGTTCCTGCGCCAAGCACACCACGAAGTCCTGCGGTTCCGAATTTCAGAGATACAGCAAAACGGTCCTTGATCTCCTCATCGTTTCCTTCAATCCGTGCCAGCTCCGGGTTCAGATCTGCGTCTTCCAGATCAGCTGCCAGCCATCTCTTATACTCTTCCAGATACATGTGTTTATCTCTCCTGTTCTCTTTTATTTTATGTCCTGCTATGTAATGTCCATCCTAATGCAAGCATAAGTACACTATAGTCATAATATACCATAGCCAGCCCAAAACAGCAATTAAATTTGGTCATTTAAGCAGAATTTTACCGTTCTTTTTCTCTTTTTTTCGACTGTGTCGGCTGTTTTCAGACAGAACAGGAGCAAAACAGATTTATCAGCCTTTTTATTCCTCTCCCGGTCTGTGATGATAATCAAATCCACATTTTTCCAGAAATGCCCGAGCGATTACCGTCGCACCGATCTGGTTCGGATGAATTCTGTCCCAGGCGATGTAGGAAGAATGGCGGTACTGGAAATAATCATTGAATACAGCCTGCAGGTCGATGAAGCGGCAGCCGTATTTTTCAGCCAGCTCACTGCAGATGGCCCCGTAGGTGTCCATGCGTTTTCTCATCCAGTCCTCTCCATTTGGCTCCATGTAGTATGGAGTCATAAGGAAAATACCTTTTACGTTGTCTTTTACGGAAAGAATCATCTTCTCGATGTTGGAACGGTACTCCTCCGGGGATACCTGCTCGTCCGGGATAGCCGGGCTGTCGAACTGTCTCCAGACGTCATTGATGCCGATGCAGATAGATACCCAGTCCGGTTTTAAGGATACAACATCGCGGTCGAAGCGCTGCAGCAGGTCGCGGCTTGTGTTTCCGCTGATACCGGAGTTTGTCACGCGGATATATATCTCCGGGTAGAATGCTGCGAGCATGTTCTCGACAATTCGAACGTAGCTCTTTCCGACATTTTCAAATAAACCTTCCCCCACCGGCTGTGCGCTCTCCATATCCGTTACGGAATCTCCTGCAAATACAATCCGGTCCATGTGTTCAAAAATCATTTCTGTACCTCCTCTGGTCCTAATTTTTTAAATCTTCTGAGCCCCATTATAGTCTTGCCGTTTCGACTGTGCAAGGCAATCTTTGCGAATCCCCCCCACTTGGCGGACGCAAAAATTCCCGGCGGCAAAGCGTCGTTTTTTGTGCCTTGCTGTCGGGAATTTCATCTTTCTTTTTCTTACTCAATGCCATCCATATAAGCATTGTAAATTGCCGGGTCAATATTCTCCTCGATCGACTCATACACGCTCTTCGACGCCTTTCGGATCTCCGCTCTTGTCTGGTCATCAAGAGTCAGGATCTTCGTTCCGCTCTCCTCGATCGTCGCAATTTTATCGGCGATACGGGCATCGGACTGCTCTCTTGCGTACTCGGTCGCAATCTTTGCAGCCTTGGTCATGATCTCCTGCTCGTCTGCAGGCAGATCTTTGAAGAAATCGTCGTTGACAATCAGGGAAATCAGATGCGGCAGATGGTTCGTTTCCACTACGTAATCCTGCTGCTCATACAGATTATTCGAAACGATGACCTCATACGGGTTCTCCTGCGCATCAATCGTGTGCTGCTGCAGGCCGATGTAAACCTCACTGAAGCTCATCGGCGTCGGGTTGGCACCGATGGCTTTCCAGAATGCCAGATGGTAGCTGTTCTCCATGGTACGGATCTTCTGGCCCTTGAAATCCGAAAAGCTGTAAACCGGCTTATTCGTACTCATGACACGAAATCCCTGATCCGCCATACCGAGCAGGTGATAGCCGCCCTCTGTGTAAACATTGCTGATCAGATCGTAAAACTCCGGATCATCAATCTTCTCACGGCATTCATCGAGCGAATCAAATACACACGGCAGATCGAACACGGCAAGATCACCCATAAAGGAAACCTGCGGCGCCGTATTCTGTACGACAAACGGAATATCACCATCGGCACACGTTTCGAGCAGATCGCGGTCGCCGCCGAGCGTTGAGTTTGCGTAAACCTGAATTTTCATCCTTCCATCGCTCAGCTCCGAAATCTCTTCCGCAAACTTCTCGGCGAAAATCTGTGTTACCGTATCCTCCGGGCTCGCCGTTGCCAGCGGCCAGGAATAGCGCTGTGTCGTCTCTTCCCCGGAAGAACCGCAGCCGGCAAGCGATGCGCCAAGTGCAACGACAGCAGCAAGTACCGTTGCTGTTCGGAAAAGCTTTTTCTTTTTTGTCATCTTTTTCATTGTTCTTCGCTCCTCCCTATAAAATTCCAATCGAAATCGCCGGAATAAACGTAATCAGCAGCAGTGCCACGAGGAAGAAACCGATCATCGGCATAGCCTTCTTTGCGATCTGCATGACCGGAACCTCGGTCAGGGAGCTTGCCACAAACAGGTTGACCCCGATCGGCGGTGTTACGAAGCCGATTGCCAGATTGACAACCATGATCACACCAAACTGAATCGGATCCATACCGATTGCCTGTACGATCGGCAGAAGGATCGGCGTCAGAATCAGGATCGCCGGAGTCGTATCCATAACCATTCCGACAATCAGCAGGAATACATTGATGATCAGAAGGATCGCAACCGGGCTGTGGAAGTTGTTCAGGATAAACTCGCTGACCGTCTGCGGTACCTGCATCAGCGTCAGCACACGGGAAAATGCGGTCGATGCCGCCAGAATAAACAGGATCGGGGTGAAGGTACGAATCGCCTCAACCAGAATGGACCAGATGTCGCGGATGCGGATACTCCTGTACACAAAAAGGCTGATGATCAGTGCATAGAATACGGAGATAACAGCCGCCTCAGTCGGGGAAGCAACACCGCTGTAGATACAGCCGAGGATGATTACCGGGCTGAGTAATGCAAAAAAGCTCTCTTTTAAAACACGAAGCAGGCCTTTGTCATGCAGCACTTTGACTTCCGCATGGATCTTCTCTTTGTCCTCCCCATACCGTCTGCAGTGATAGATGGCATAAAGCATCAGCAGCAGACCGATCATCAGACCCGGTACAATTCCGGCAAGAAACAGGTCGCTGACGGAAGCGCCGGAAGCCATACCGTACATGATGAACGGAATACTCGGGGGAATGATAACGCCAAGGCCGCCGGCAACTGCCACAATCGCTGTGGAGAATGTCAGATCATAACCAAGGGTAGTCAGAATCGGGATTGTCATGCTTCCGACAGCGGCAACGGTCGCCGGAGCGGAACCGGAAATCGCACCGTAAAAAAGGCAGGTGACGATAACGGCGCACGGCATACCTGCGGTGAATTTTCCGAGAAAATAGGCAAAGACATCAAACAGTTTTTTGGAGATGCCCCCCTTAGCCATGATGATACCGGAGAGGACGAACATCGGAACTGCCAGCAGAGGGAAGGAATCGAGTCCTCCGAACATGGCACGGATCAGATATTTGGCTCCTACCGTAAAGGACGGGTCAAACACCGACGGAAGCACAGATGTGATTCCAAGGGTAATCGATACCGGAACAGCGATGACCAGCAATGCAACAAAAATCAGAAATAATACTACGACTGGCATTAGCGTTCCTCCTCATTCGAATTTTTAATCGTATGGATGCGGTTGTCGATACCCGCGTTCAGGGCATTTTCTGTGGCGTTATCTGCTCCGGCATTTGCCTCGATGAAGGATTCCGGCGTATTTCGCTCCGGATGGGCCGGGTCGAAAACGTTCTCACCGCGTGCCACACGGAACTCGATCATCCACCGCTGCAAAACACGGAATGCAACCAGCACAAAGGAGACGAGCGGTGCTGCCTGGATAAAGTACATCGGAATTTTGCAGGCCGGGGAAAGCTGGCCGCTTTTAACTGACGACATCATATAGGAAAAAGCAAACGGAATCATATAGATGAAAAAAATCAGTTCAAATGTATGATTCACAATTTTGAAGATGGCTTTTCCTCTCCGCGGGAAAATCGCAACAAACTGCTCGATCTTGATGGAAAGGCATTTTTTGCTGCAGTAGCTGACGCTTAAAAAACCGCACCAGATAAAAATATATCTGGTCAGCTCTTCCGACCACGACAGCGACATGCCAAGGACGTAGCGGCAGAAAACCTGAATTCCCATGATCAGCGTCATGGCGATCAGACCGATCACAAGAAGAAATTCTTCCAAGTTTTCATCCAGCCAGTGAAATACTCTCTTCATAAAAGGCATACCTCCGTTAAATTTATAACAGAACAATAATACAAAAGGGACATCGGCATCAACAGCAAAGCTAAAAATACCGGTGTCCCATAAAGAAAAAACGGTTACATGGCTTTGTGAAGCAGATCCAGAACGGTGCTCAGATCATTCACACCCATCTGACCCGGTGCGGATGCTTTCTTTGCCGCGCCGAAGGTCATGGAAGAGCCAAACACCTCACCGCAAAGACGGCTGATCACGCCGGTGCCTGCCATCGACATGGTGATGATCGGTCTGTCCGCATAATTGGTGGTCATTTCCTCTGTTGCCGCAAGCAGGGTCAGAACGTCTTTCTTATTCTGCGGCATAACAGCGATCTTCGGAATATCTGCGTTCATATCCTGCATTTTGCGCAGTCTGTAGATGATGTCTGCTTTTGCAGGAGTTTTGAAGAAATCATGGTTGGAAGCAACAACCTTTACGCCTGCAGCGTGTGCGCCGTCGATGATTTTCTTTACGATCTCATCTCCGGTGAAGATCTCAACGTCAATCAGATCAACGTATCCGGTCTGTGCTGCCTTGATGTTCAGCTCAGCGTATGCTTCCGGCTCGATAGCTTTCTCGCCGCCCTCTTTGGAGGTACGGAACGTCATCAGAATCGGAATATTGCCGAGTGCTGCACGAAGGTCTTTTAATGCATCTTCTACCTGTGCGAAGTCGAATACGCCTTCAAACCAGTCTACACGCCACTCTACAACGTCAACCGGAATCGAATGGAAGGTTTTTGCTTCTTCGATGATATCGTTTTTGGTAACTCCTACGATCGGAACGATGATCTTCGGTGCACCGGCACCGATTTCAATATCACGAACTTTTACTGTATTCATGTGTTTTTCCTTCTTTCTTCAATATTAACCCTGACTTTTCTTTTGCAGGCTTTTCTTTTTCACGCCCGGATTACTTGGCTCTTCGTACTCCGCAATCCTTAATCTCATTTTAGTTGTCCTGCTGCGCAAGTTCAACCATTTTTTTATAGCGAATGTTTACAAACAGTCCAAGTGCAACGCCAACTGCGGTCAGAACGATGTTCATGGTCATAACGCCGGACGGCTGCATTTTAGATGCTGCGGTCAGGATGGTGTAGTTGCAAAGAGAAGATGCAATCATAACCAATGCGGTTACGGTTCCTTTGATTTTCGGGAACAGCATATTGCAAACGGAAGTTGCGATCTGAAGCAGTCCGCCTGCGCCTGCCCATCCGATAATGAAAGCACCGGCAATCATCAGCGGTTTACTCTGTCCCATCAGGACAGCAATCATAGTTACAAGGCAAATGGCCGGGTAAACAACGATGAAACGAACATCTTTGATTTTTCTGGTCAGGAACGCTGTTACGATCAGTGCCAGCATGGTTCCTGCAGAATAATAGGTCTGCATGATGGACGGATCAGCCCAGCCTACATTCTCTTTTGCAAAGTTCTGTGCACAGTTCAGCCACAGCTGGAAGGTACCGGTGCAGGTGAATCCGATCAGGATCATGGCGATGGATTCGAAGGAGAAATGTGTATGTTTCAGACTGTCGATCAGGCCCTCTTTTTTGCCGGATGCTTTCTGGTCAGCGTCTGGCAGCGGGAACAGGAATACCAGTACAAAAAGTACGATATAAGCGATTCCGCATCCGTAGAATAACGGATTGTAGGAGGTAAGGCCTGCTGCTGTAGAAGTAACAGCTACACCAAGAACAAATGGAAGCAGCATCTGAGCGATTGCGATGAAGAATTTGATTCCCATGGTAGCAACGCCAGGAGCTTTGTAAATAATCTCGGATACTGCCGGGTAAATACCGGTATCCAGGAAGGAGTTTGCGATACCGCCGATGATGGCGCATACGTAAGCGATGGTGTAACCGCCGTGTGTTCCTGCATTAAATGCAAGAGCAAGGCCGATCAGGTAAATTGCATAGGAAGCACTTCCGATTGCAGTGGAAATGCGGCGTCCGAGTTTGTCGGACAGAGGACCTGCAAATGGCAGTGCGATCAGACGGCCAAGACCGAGTGCTGCGGAAATTGCGGTAATTGCCATTGCTTCCACTCCCCAAGCTGCTGCCAGAGCCTCTTTGATGACTGCCTGGCCCAGGATGGAGCATCCAACACCGTGGATAAAGTAGTTCAAGTACAGAATTAATGCACTTGGCAGGTATTTCTTGTTCATGGTTTCTCTCCTTTTTAAATAGATTATGTTGAGGTCAAATTGTCTTTTTCCTCTGTTCGGTTCATCCTTTTGTTTTGTCACAAACAACAGATTACCAGTTTCGTGAATGTTAAAAAAATAACATTTGCCTTTATTTTAACAGTGAAAACGTGTACGGTCTAATGCTTTTAAGGGAAAAAACCAATGCATTGAATGCATTGATGTGGTATACTTGAGTTATCATAATAAGAGGAAGCAAAGACTTTCTTACGGAATCATTTTTTCAGGAGGAAAAACCACATGACACTGAATCAGATTCTCTATTTCCGAAAGGTTGCCCGGCTGGAAAATTATCACCAGGCAGCGGAGGAGCTTTATATTTCCCAGCCATCCCTGAGCCGTTCCATGGCTGCCCTTGAAAGTGAGCTTGGGATCACACTGTTTGAAAAGAAAGGGCGCGGTGTTGTCCTTACCAATGCCGGCCGCCTTTTTCTGGAGCATGCAGACCGGATCGCAGGTGACTGTGATATTGCGACAGGTAAAATGAAAGAGCTCGCCTCCGGTGGCGGTAAAATCAACATCGGTTATATTTTTCCACTTGCAGGACATTATATTCCGCACAATGTCCGCACCTTTCTGGACAAAGAAGAAAACAAAAACGTTGCATTTAGCTTCTGGCAGAACCATACCCCTGCCATTGCACAGAAGGTGAAATCCGGCGAACTCGATCTTGGGTTTGGCGGCTTTTTAAAGCGCGACGACATGGAGTTTTTTCCGTTGATCCAGCAGCCGCTTGTCATCGTGTCCCCGGAACAGCATCCGATTGCCGATGAACCGGAGGTTCCGCTTGTAAAGCTTACCCGTTATCCGGTGATCGGCTACGACCGCGCCTCCTGGATGGGAGCTTATACCGGTCATCTCTACCGGAAATATCAGCTTCATCCGAATATTATCATGGAATGCCCGGATGAATATTCGATTGTGGCACTGGTGCGCGAAAATTTCGGTATCGCGCTTATGCCGCGAACCGATATTCTGGAACAGGCAGACGGCATCCGTATCCATACGCTGAAAGGTCTCGAGATTTATCATCAGACCTTTATGTTCTGGATGAAGAACCGCTACCGGCTTCCGGCTGTCGAACGTTTTACCGAATATATGAAACAGCACGCTGACATTATCGAAGAAACCGGAAATGATAGCGAAAACGTATCGAAAGTTTATCTGAAAGATATTGTTAATTTTTAGTCGAAAGCGTTATGATGAAATTGTCACAAACAGAGGATTACCGCTCATGTAATGAATAAGGAGAAATTTTCATGAAGAGTGCTTACCCAAAAATTTTCGAGCCAATTACAATCAAACGAACAACGATTAAAAACCGTATTGCAATGACCCCGATGGGAACCAACTACGGTGAGACAAGCGGTGAAATGAGTAACCGTCATATGAACTACTACTCTCTCCGCGCAAAAGGCGGCGTTGGTCTTATTATTCTGGAGAACGCCAACATCGAGTACCCGGTCGGTTCCAACGGAACCAGCCAGATCCGTATCGACCACGACAGCTTTATGCCGCGCTACTATCAGTTAGTCGAAAACCTTCATAAAAACGGTGCTACCGTAGCGATCCAGATCAACCACGCCGGAGCTTCCGCATCTTCCGCAAGAACCGGTATGGAAACCGTTTCTTCTTCCAACATCCCGACAAAAGCCGGCGGAGAAACCCCTCGCCCGATGACAAAAGAAGAAATCATGACAACCGTGAAAAAATACGGCGAAGCTGCAAAACGTGTGCAGGCCATCGGCTTTGATGCCATTGAAATCCACTGCGGCCACTCCTACCTGATGAGCCAGTTCATCTCCCCGTATTACAATAAAAGAACCGATGAATTCGGTGGTTCTGTAGAAAACCGCCTGCGCTTCCCACGTATGGTTCTCGAAGAAGTACGTAAAAACGTCGGACCGTGGTTCCCGATCATCGTTCGTATCTCTGCTGAGGAGCGTGTTCCGGGAGGAAATACTCTGGAAGATACCCTCGAGTACCTCGAGTACCTGGATGAGTTCGTAGATATGTATGACGTATCCTGCGGCCTCAACCCATCCCTGCAGTATCAGATCGACTCCAACTTCCTGCCGGATGGATGGCGTTCCTACATGGCAAGAGCCGTAAAAAATAAATTCAAAAAGCCTGTGATCAATGCTGGTAACTACCGTGACCCGAAGGTCGTTGAAAAAGTTCTCGAGAGCGGCGATGTAGATATCGTCGGAATGGGACGCGGCCTGATCGCTGAGCCGAACTGGGTGAAAAAAGTTGAGAACGGCGAGGAAGATCTTCTTCGGAAATGTATCTCCTGTAACGTTGGATGTGCCGGAAACCGTATCGGCGTCAACCGCCCGATCCGTTGTACCGTAAACCCGGCTGTTCCGGAAGGCGATATTTACAAAGCACTGAAAGTAAATAAAAACTGTAACGTTGTTGTTGTCGGCGCCGGTACTGCCGGTATGGAAGCAGCCTGCACCGCAGCAGAAGTCGGATGCAACGTTTTCGTACTTGAGAAAAACGATCACATCGGCGGTCTTTCCACTTTCATCTCCGATCTTCCAAGCAAGACCCGTATGAAAGATTTCCCGAAATACCTTGAGGCAAGAGCTGCAAGACTGAAAAACCTGTATATTTTCCTCAACACCGAAGCTACGGTGGATAAGATCAAACAGTTCAAACCGGACATCATTGTAAACTCCACCGGTTCCGTTCCGCTTGTTCCGCCGATCAAAGGCCTGAAAGAGAACATCGATGCCGGAAACGTAAATACCATCTTTGGTATGATCAACAATGTAAACGCTGGAAAATATCCGGAAGAAGCCTGTCAGGGCAAGAAAGTCGTTGTAGTCGGCGGCGGTTCCGTAGGACTTGACGTTATCGAGTACTTCGCACCAAGAGGAGCTGAGTGCACCATCATCGATATGCTGCCGCAGATCGGTATGCTTGCAGATCCGATCACCAAATGCTCCATGCGTGAGACCCACGACAAATATGGCGTAAAAGAGTATGTCAACACTGCTCTTCAGGAAGTAAAAGAAAATGCATTCACCGTAAAACTTCCAGACGGAACCATCCAGGATCTCACCTTCGATTACGGATTCAACTGCCTTGGAATGCGCTCCAACAACCCGATTCTTCCGGAGCTTCAGGAAGCATTCGCCGATACCCATACTTATATTTATACCATCGGCGATTCCGTCCGCGCACGCCGCATCATGGAAGGTACCATGGAAGGCCGCGCGATCCTGAATGTACTGGAGTCCCAGGGATACCTGCATCTGGAGCCGCTTGAGTAAGTATCGACTTTAAGCAGCCCGACAAAAAACTGTATATCATCTGCTGCGCTGCCTCTTTTTCAAACCGAAACAGCGCAGCATGAAAAAAGAAAAGAGGAAAATATCATGCCAAATATTACAGGACATACCGAATTAGTTGGATTAATGGCTTACCCGATCCGTCATACCCAGTCTCCGACAACCCACAACCTTGCATACGACAAAAACGGAGATGATGTCATTCAGCTTGCTTTCGAGGTTGATAACGATTCTTTAAAAGATGCTGTGCAGAGTATCCGCGCGCTGAAAATGCTCGGTTCCAATATTTCCATGCCAAACAAAACTGTTGTCCACAAATATCTGGACGAAGTAGATGAAGCAGCTAAGTTATGCGGCGCTATCAATACCGTAGTCAACCTCCGCGACGAAAACGGTCAGGTAACCGGAAAACTGAAAGGCTACAATACCGATGGTATGGGATACTGGCAGGCACTGACCGAAGAGGGCATCGATTTCAAGGGAATGAAGATGGTCCTGATCGGAACCGGCGGTGCTGCTACTGCAATTGCAGTGCGCGGTGCTCTGGATGGAGTTGCAGAAATTGAAATCTTCAACATCAAAGACAAATTCTACAGCCGTGGAGAGGAAATTGTTGATCTGATCAATAAGAACACCAACTGCAAGGCTACCATGAACGATCTGGCAGACAAAGACCTCCTGAAAGAAAAAATGCACGCAGCTGACCTGTTCTGCGATGCTACCGGCGTAGGAATGCATCCACTCGAAGACCTTTCCAACATTCCTGATCCTTCCTTCTTTAAAAAAGATCTCATCGTAACGGATACCGTTTACGCTCCGCGCGAAACCGTTATGATGAAACAGGCAAAAGAAGCAGGATGTGAGAAAGTATTCAACGGCATGGGCATGATGCTGTTCCAGGCACTCATCGCAATCAAGCTGTACACCGGAAAAGATACTCCGGTTGACTACATGAAAGAGAAACTTGGAATCTGATTTCCGGGCGAATCTTTTCCATCTTAAACCTTAATCAAAAACCAACACGAAAAGAGGAAATGAACTTTGCGTCATTTCCTCTTTTTTTCTTGCTTTCTTTCGGCATCTGGAGTATAATTCACTTCATATAGTAGCAGTTTAAAGTGCTACAGCACGATTTATCATCATGTGGAAATACGAGGAGAGAGAGGATTTCAAATTATGTCAAAACACATCACAGGACACACCGGATTATTATGTTTACTCGGAAGCCCGGTTGCACACAGTGTTTCTCCGGAAATGCACAACGAAGCATGCGACCAGCTCGGCCTTGATTATAGCTACCTTGCCTTTGATGTACCGGAAGACAAAATGCCGCAGGCAGTCGAAGGACTCCGCACCATGGGTGCAAGAGGCTGGAATATCACCATGCCTGGCAAAAATATCATGTGCAGATTGGCAGACAAGGTTTCTCCTGCTTCGGAGATCTCCGGCGCATGTAATACCATCGTCAACGACAACGGCGTTCTCACCGCTTACACCACCGACGGTGTCGGCTTCATGAGAGCAGTTGCAGAAAACGGCGTAGACATCATCGGCAAAAAGATGACTCTGCTCGGTGCCGGCGGCGCTGCTACTGCAATCCTGGTACAGGCAGCCCTCGACGGCGTGGCTGAGATCAATGTATTCAACGTCAGAGACAATTTCTTCGGAAGAGCCGAGGAAATCGTTGCAAAACTCAATGAGCGTACTTCCTGCAAGGTTACCCTGCACGACTTCTCCGATCCGGAAGTCCTTCGCGCATCCATCGCAGACAGCGCCATTCTTGTCAACGGAACTTCCGTCGGAATGGCTCCAAAAACCGAGAACACCATCATTACCGACACAACGATGTTCCACAAAGACCTCTTCGTTTTCGATGTGATCTACAATCCGCAGGAAACCCGCCTGCTGCGTGAGGCAAAAGAGGCTGGATGCAAGACCGGAAACGGTATGTACATGCTGTTATACCAGGGAGCTGCTTCCTTCAAACTGTGGACTGGCGAGGATATGCCGGTTGAGATCATCAAAGAGAAATACTTCTCCGGAAAATAAGAAGAACTCCTGCTTTGCCGAATTTTCCGCCTGCGGCGGGTCGCTTCGGCGACACGCGCAAAAAGCGACACGAACAAGAAACGGCAAAAGGCTTCTGCCACGGATTTTTATCCGCTGGCAGAAGCCTTTTTTATAATCTTTTTTATGATCTTTTTTTGATCAGCCCGCTTTCTGTACTTCATCAAGCTGTGCTGTATACAGTTTATAATAATGGCCTTTCTTTGCCATCAGCTCATCATGTGTTCCGCTCTCCATAATACCGCCGTTATCGATATACATAATCTTATCGCAGTTGCGGATCGTAGACAGACGATGCGCAATGATAAATGAGGTTCTGCCCTTCAGCATGGCATTGAGTCCCGTCTGCAGTGCTTTTTCGGTCTGTACGTCAATGCTTGAGGTCGCCTCATCGAGAATCAGAATGGCCGGATCGGAAAGCAGGGTACGCGCAAACGAAATGAGCTGCTTTTGTCCCTGGCTCAGCATGGAACCACGCTCCCTTACCTCCGTCTGATAGCGATCCGGCATTTTGCTGATAAATTCGTCCGCACAGACAGTTCTGCTCGCCTTCACAATCTCCTCATGCGTTGCGTCAAGCTTTCCGTAACGGATATTATCCTCAATATCTCCCGAGAAAATAAAGCTGTCCTGCATCATAATACCCATCTGCTCACGCAGGGAATGAATGGTCACCTGCGAGATATCCTGTCCATCGATCAGGACGCGACCGCCATTGACATTGTAAAACCGTGAAATCAGATTGACAATCGTACTCTTTCCGGCTCCGGTCGGTCCGACAAGCGCCACACTCTCACCCGGTTTTACCGTAAACGAAACATCGTTTAAGATCTGTTTTGACGCATCGTACGAGAAATTTACGTGATCGAAGGTCACCTCACCGCGGATTTTTGGCATTTCAACGGCATCTTTTGCATCCTTTACCGTCACCGGCTCATCCATCGTCTCAAAGATACGTTCCAGATACGCAATGTTGTTGATAAAGTTATTGAAGATGTTTCCAAGGTTCATGATCGGCTGCCAGAAATACGATGCATAGCTCGAAATCGCTACAATCGTACCAACCGACTTATTTCCCTGCCCGAAAAGGATCAGACCGGACAGAAAAATGGCAGCACGCACGCAGACGGAAATTGAATCGATACCCGGCCATACCAGGTTGGAATAGCGAACTGCTGTATTCCATGTTCTGCGGCAATCCTTGGAAAGATCTTTGAAAATCTCCGCATTCTCATCCTCTCGTGCAAAGATCTGCGTAATGCGCGCTCCGACAATATTCTCCTGCAGATAGGCATTCAGGTTTGAGTTCTTGTTCGAAACTGCCTGCCATGCACGTCTCTGTTTATTCTTGATCCAGACCATGAAAACGCACAGCACCGGCACGCCGCAGAGCACGACAAATGCCATCTGCACATCAACCAGAAACATGAAAATCACGATAAACAGAAGGTTGAAGCTCTCCAGAACGATGTTGATCAGACCATTTGACAGCATATCCGATACCGAGTTGACGTAGTTGACAACCCGAATCAGGATCTTGCCGTGCGGGCGGTCATCGTAATACTGGAACGGCAGCTCCTGCAGATGTGCAAACAAATCTTTTCGGATATCATAGATGATACTCTGACTGACATCCACCATAATGCGGCTTCGGATTGTTGTGAAGATCACGCTCACCAGATAGATGCCGACCAGCATTCCCACAAGAGAAAATAAAAGCCTCTCGTTTTTCTCCGGAATTGCAAGGTCCAGCGCCCGCTGGATAATCATCGGCGCCACATAGCCGGACGCACCGCCGATGCCACTCAAAAGGATCGCAAAAACCATCCGTTTTGCATATTTTTTGATATAGGATGAAGCTCTGAGCAGATGCTTGATGTCAAACGGCTCTTCGAGCACTTCATCCTGCTTGTATGTATTTTTTGCCATTGCTTCCCCTCCTACAGTTCATCCACACCGGTCTGCAGCTTCACCAGTTCATAATAGTAACCCTTCTTCTCCATCAGTTCCTCATGTGTTCCCATTTCTTCAATATAGCCATTTTGCAGAACAATAATCTTGTCCGCTGTTTTCGTTGTCGAAATTCGCTGTGCAATCACAATCTTGGTACATGGAAAATCAAGCTCCCGTAAGGACTGCTGAATCTGTTTCTCTGTTTCCATATCAACCGCCGATGTTGTATCGTCAAGAATCAGAACCGATGGACGGATCGCCAGTGCTCTTGCCAGAGAAATTCTCTGCTTCTGGCCTCCGGAAAGACCAACACCGCGCTCTCCGACCAGGGTATCGTAGCCCTCCGGCATCTTTGAAATGAAATCTGCCGCAGCGGAATACCTTGCAAACTTGACAACCTCGTTCATCTTGATCGAATCATCGCCGTAGGCAATGTTTCCCTCGATCGTGTCAGAATACAGCAGAACATCCTGCGTGGCAAGTCCGATCTGTTTTCGGAGATCATACAGCTTCAGCTGTTCTACAGGAATTCCGTCAATCCGGATCTGTCCTTCTGTCGGCTCATAAAACCGCGGGATCAGATTGATCAGCGATGTCTTGCCGCAGCCGGTCTCGCCCATGATCGCAACCGTCTCGTTCGGATGGGCCGTGAAGGAAATATTGTGCAGAACCGGCAAATCACCATCCTCGTATTGGAAGGAAACGTTATCAAACTCGATTTTGCCTTCAAACCGCTCCGGATGGGAAACGGCATTTTCTTCGTCCCTGATTTTCGGTTCGGAGTAATACAGCTCCATGACCTTTTTCGACGCTGCTGAGAACCGCTGAAATTCGTTCATGATATTTCCCATCTGACGCATCGGATTGGCGATTGCCCAGATGAGGCCTGAAAATGCCACATAGTCTCCCATAGTAAGCTGTCCTCTGATCATAAAAACACCGCCGACTGCGAGCAGGACAACCGGCATCAGGTTCGCAATACTCTCGACAATCGGGAAAAATTTCAGCCATACCATTCCGGTTGCCTTATTCGTCTCCGCATAGTCGGTATTGGCACGGTCGAATTTCTCGATTTCGTAATCTTCTCTTGCAAACGCTTTGACAACGCGGTTTCCGGAAATATTCTCCTGTGCGCATGTATTCATCTGTGCCAGTTTTTCACGCAGCGCCGCATGCATCGGGGCAACGCGGTTCCGGAACAGATAGATAATCCAGAATACAAACGGTGAAATCACAAGAACGCACAGTGCCAGCTTCCAGTTCGTATACAGGAAGAAAACGGCCGCTGCAGCAAACAGAGAAAATGACTCAACCACCATTCGTACAACCCATGCAACCATGTGACGCACCGCATCCAGGTCTCCTGTCTGCCGTGTCATCAGATCTCCTGTCCGATAGGTACTGTAAAACGTCATATCCTGACGCTGAAGCTTGTCGTACAGATAATTCCGCACCCGGTACAGAACACTCTGCGACACCGTCTCATAGATCATACAGCTGCCATAAACAACAATAACACGCAGGAACGTAAAGCCGACCATCGCAAACAGCAAGCGGTAAAGCAGGTCACGGTGTACCTGAAGATTTGTCGCCGCGTTCTCCCCCGTTAAAAACAGATCCACAATTTTTCCCGAAAAATAGGGAATCGTAAGCTGCAGAATATTGTACAAAACGGTTCCGAGAATACCGACAAAGTACAGCGCCCGTTTTCCCTCCATGTTTTCCCACAGCCACGCAATTTTGTTTTTCGGGAATTGTTTCGTGTTGCTTTTCATGTTTTCATATCCCCCCTTATCTTAGGAAATTGAGTTACCAAATTCAGCATTAATTTTCTTTCAAATGCTTTCGCCATTGTATCAATTTTCATTTGGATATGATATAATGCGACTGTACAAAAATAGAATGTTTCTATTTTTCCGAAACTGATATTCCCAGAAAAATACTGAATATTTTTTACCTGAAGGGGGACTTTTCCGTTGAAGAATCTTTTTGAATACAGTGACATCCTGCACTCGCCGATTGAAGCCTTTTCCTGCTGCTCCGACAGTTTTTCCATGCCGGTCAAATCCCACTGGCACTATTTTACGGAGGTTCTTTATCTGCAGGAAGGTTCTCTTCTCGTGAGCTGCAACGATTCCGTCTACCACATAAAACCGGGCTCTTTCATCCTGTTTCCTCCACAGACGGTCCACGCACTTGCCGCAGACCAGGATCGGCCATTCCGCTATTTCTGTATCAAATTCAACCTGAACCGCATCCAGCTCACCGGAAGCTACCTTCCGAACCTGAGCTTTGCTTTCCATAAAATCGCCACGATGACCTATCCTTCGCTTTTGTTTACGCAGGAAGATCTCTCAGAGCTGAATCTCCATGATTTTTTTGTAACCCTTGAGAGGGAGGCTCTTGAAAAGAAATACGGTTATGATGCCTATATCTATTCTCTCTTTTCCACACTGTTTCTCCGGCTTCTGCGTATCTGGCACTGCCAGGGAATCTGTTTCAATCCCGAATCGATTTCCGAGAGTGAGGAACAGAGTATGCAGGATATCCTCGTCTATCTCGACCGCCATTCCCAGGAAAACATCAATATCGAGGCACTGGCACATAAATACAACATGAGCTACTCCTATTTTGCCAAACTTTTTCTGAAGCATTACGGGCAGAGCTGTAAGCAGTATATCGAGTTTATCCGCCTGAACAAGGTTGAAAACCTGCTTCTTTTTACCGACTATGACCTGAACTATATTGCAGCCGAGACCGGCTTTGCGGACTGCAGTCATCTGATCCGCACCTTTAAAAAGCGGTACCAGATCACCCCGCGGCAATTCCGTCAAAAGCACCAGACCACGGTTTCCTCGTCTCTCCCGGCGAAGCTGGGATAATCTGAAAATGAAAAAACCCTGCAAAAAAGAGCGTTGCCATAAGAAAACATGAAAAAAACAGTAAAATCAATGTTTTTTAGGGCAGCGGAAAACGGGGCAGGTCAAAACAACTGAATAATCAGACAGAAACAGGGTGTTGTCAAGCATGACAGCGCCCTTTTCTGTTCCCCGGCTAAGCCGCAGATTTTGAAAAAGTCTGCGGCTTTTCTTTTTGCCCAAACGCAGAAAGGAGGCGACGGCCTATGTACTTCACTTCCGACAGCGACCGGGCCTTTGAACAGCCCCAGCCCCGGCCAGAACAGCCGGACGAGGCGGCACCGGGATTGGAAAACTCGGTGTTGGAAAATCCAACATCGGATAATCCGACACCGGGAAACCCGACATTGGAAAATCCAATGCAATTAAATAAAGATATATCAAGTAAAGAAAAAACGACTACGGATGTATCAATTACCGATTCCATTCCTATCCTTTCCCGACCCTTCCCCTCGGAGGACGAAGCGGCACAGCCGCCGGAACGGAAAGGAACGGGAGCGAAATCACAGAGCGCCATAGAGATTTATCGTGAGATCATCATGGACAACATCGAGTACGAACACCTTTGCCAGCACGCCAAGGGCATTGACCGGGAAACGCTGGACGAGATCGTGGACTTGCTGGTGGAAACCGTGTGCAGCGTCCGCAAGACCATCCGTATTGCCGGGGACGATTACCCGGCAGAGCTGGTGAAATCCAAGTTTATGAAGCTGGACAGCTCTCACATCGAGTTTGCTATGACATAATCGGCAATTATCCAAAACGCCGGGCGCGGAGGTGTCAAAGCCTCTGCGTCCGGCGCTCTTTTTTCTTATGCCTGCCCCATTGGGAAGTTAGGCAGTTCTTCCAACAGTTTCAGAATAAGGTGCTGCTTCATATCTTCGTCAACGGCCAACTCGTCGATCATGGGGGTGTAGTGTTCGATCACTTTTTGTTTAGCCCATAGCTCACCGGCGACGGCGGCCCTGATGGTAGCTGTGTCCAGTAACATTTCCTGTTCGGCCATCGTGTCAACTCCTGTCGTTTTTTGTCTTATTCCAGCATACCACAGAACCGGCGGGAAAACCAGCGCCGGAAAGATTTTCCTACGCATTTCAAAGCCCGCTCCGACGGGTATTTGATAAATCATTCTGCCACCCCATCGACCACCGCCGAAAAGCCTTGATTTCCGTGGGCTTTTTGCCCCCTAAATGCGTAGACAGGAGGGGCTTTTGCTGGCTTTTGGTTTCATATTTCCAGTGTACCCAGCAATAGAAATGTATTCTTCTAACATCTAATAATTCATATTTTATGCCTTGTATTCTCTCCTGAAAGGAAATATAATTAAATCTATTAGAGATAAAAAGTGTAGTACAATGCTGACATAAGGCAGGTGAACATAGAACAACATGAAAATTTTGATTGTTGAGGATGATTTAGAGATCAGCAAATTGCTGGCTGATTTTTTACAGGGAAATGGATATGAGGTGCTTTGTCAGTATGATGGGCTTCATGTGTTATACTGCATACAAGAACATCAGATTGATCTTATTCTGCTTGATATAATGCTGCCTTATCGGAGTGGTGATACTATACTTGCGGATATTCGTAAATTCTCAACGGTTCCTGTCATAGTAATTTCAGCAAAGGAAACAACACAGAACAAGATTGATTTGTTGCGGCTTGGTGCGGATGATTACATTACAAAACCTTTCGATATGGAAGAAGTTCTCGCCAGAATTGAAAGCAACTTACGCCGGATTCAATTTCAAAACAGCACGCCGTCATCTTTGAAGTGCAATGATTTGGTTTTAGATTTAGACGGCAACAGAGCTATGCTACAAGGGGCGGAGTTACCTTTAACTGCGAAAGAATTTGCTATACTGGAATTGCTTATGAAATACCCGGACAAGATCTTCTCAAAGGCGAATTTGTTTCAAAGTGTTTGGAATACAGAGTATATCAGCGAGGACAACACCTTGAATGTCCATATTAGCAACTTGCGAAACAAGATGAAAGCCATTTGCCCGGATAAAGAGTTTATAGATACTGTGTGGGGCATTGGATACCGTTTGCATAAAGCCGAGGGGTAAGCTCTTGGCTTTATGCTTTTTTTATGGTTTCCAAATAGAAATTAAGAAATTCTTTATGATTTCCCCTTACACTAAAATGTAAAGGAGGATGACAACATGAGTTCTGTTATTTTGGAAGCACATGACTTAACAAAAGAATACCGGCACACAGTTGCCTTAGATCATATTGATTTGAAAATTGAAAAAGGGAAAATTTATGGCTTCATAGGCCAAAATGGAGCAGGAAAGACCACCTTTTTGAGATTGGTTACAGGATTAGCGTTTCCGACAAGCGGCACCTTATCGTTGTGGGGGAAAACCGTCGAAAAGGAATTGCAGGAACAGAGAAAGCGGATCGGTTGCATGATCGAAACACCTGCGCTTTTTCCGACAATGACCGCTTATCAAAATATGGAGATACAGCGTATCCAACGTGGTATCCCTGACAAAGCAGTTATCCAAAAAACTTTAGACATGGTAGGTCTGAAAGATACCGGGAAAAAAGCTGTCCGTAATTTTTCGCTGGGGATGCGACAGCGATTGGGTATTGCAATCGCACTATTAAATACACCAGAATTTCTTATTTTGGATGAACCGATCAATGGGCTTGATCCTGCTGGAATTGTGGAAATTCGTAATTTGCTAAAGTCCTTGAATAAGGAATACGGAATGACGATATTGGTATCCAGCCATATCTTAGAGGAACTGTATCAGACAGCATCAGAGTTTATTTTAATAGACAAAGGCAAAATTATCGAAGAAATATCAGATCGAGAACTAAATGATCGTTGCAAACGGCATATCGCAATAAAGGCAACTGATCCACAAAAAGCTCTGATCGTTTTGGAAGAAACGCTACACACAGATAGTTTTAAGCTGATGCCAGATGGCATAATTCGCCTATATGATTATCTCGATGATATGGAAAAAGTGGCTGCTGCTTTGTCAGATGCACATATTCTCGTTACAGGTCTTTCTGTGGCCGGTGATACATTAGAAGATTACTTTTTAAGCAAAATAGGAGGGACAGGAAATGTCAAATCTCCTAAAAGCTGAATTTTATAAGCTGTTCCATAGCTGGTATTTTTGGGGGATAGGATTGTTTAATCTCCTTTTAAGTAGTGTGTTGTTACTGGATAGCGTTGGGGAAACATCCAACCTTTTCTTTGCTTCGATATACAATATGCCAATCCTATATTTCCTCACAATCATCTTTTCTGCCCTGTTTGTTGGAAATGATTTTGGCAGAAGAACATTACAATCATATATCAATGCCGGACATCGACGCGGAAAGATACTATTTGCGAAGCTGGTAGTTCATCAAATCGCCTGCATAGTTATCCTGTCTTTTCCACTGTTGTTACATAGCATAATTGGTACGTTTGTCACTAAAGGAGCATTGGCAAGCATCGGCATAGTTGTAATGGTGATTGCTTCGCAATTTGCAATGTGCCTATTACCTTTTTTCTTTGCCTTCATTTTCCGTGATATAGGAAAGAGTATGGCTGTGCCGATGGTACTCTTTTTCTTAATGGTCTTTTTGATGAATGGAGATCAAGTGCAGCTTATCTCACAAATATTGCCTATGGGCCAGCTTCGGCTTATGGCATTGCAACAATCCAACATATCCGGCGGGCAATTCATGTTTTCAGATTTTTTATGGGTACTGGCATTATGCTTAGGTACTTATCTGTGGTTCCGACGCTCGGATTTGAAATAACAAGGAGGTGTGGGAATGAACAACTTACTGAAAATGGAAAAATATCAATTATCACATAATATCTTTTATTGGTGCGGTTTAATAGGGATATTTTTGATTGGTTTTTTTACCGCAGATACTTATGTCCCGGAAGCTATGGGGCCTATGGGTGGGGCTGCTACATCCCTCGCAGATATTTTTAATGGAATGGTTTACGATTCAACCTTTCTCCTGATTATTATATCCAGTATTTTAGCTCTGATTTTAGGACAGGAATTTTCCAGTCGGACGATTGATCTTGAGGTCAATGCAGGACATTCGAGAAAAACCATTTTCTTTGCTAAAGTAATCTCATACTTAATTGCATTTAATATCATGGCTCTTGTTTATCCTGTGGCTGGTTGTATAAGAGAAAGTGTCCGCTTTGGTATTACCGAAGCAGGCAACCTTTGTTATCAGGTCAGTAAGGCGATTTTATATTCTCTGCTTTTGAACAGTGCGACTTTTCTTATTGCAATCTGGATTGTTTTTTGGTTAAGAAGCTCTGCAAGAGCAATAGCTGTTACCGCTTTAGTCACTTTTGTTCTTAGCCTTTATCTTGGGTATGGAATGATGTTTGATCTTCCTGTTGCATTTTTGGCAACCTATCAGATACGGGAAGCGGTTTTTTCTGTGACCTATTTTTTGCCATGGGCCATTTTAGTTGGCGTTGTTTGGATAGTTGCTTTGATAACCTTTTCATGGATTAGCTTTCGCAAATGTGAACTCAAATAACAAGGAGGGAGGTGTCTGGAATAAAGCTGTTGTTAATTTTAGTTATCGCAGTCTTGATAGTAGTGCTTTTCAAATATGTGCAAATCAAAAGACAAATCCGTAACCTATCGAAACAAATGACCGATCTTACAACTGGAAAATCGGAAAAGATGCTGGACATCTCTCTTGTTGATAAAGATATAGAACAACTGGCCGCAGTATTAAACCAGTATAATGAAAAGCAAAGACAGTCCATTGCAAGCACATTACGACACGAAATGTATTTGAAAGAGTCCATTGCTAATATTTCACATGACTTGCGTACCCCTCTGACGGTAATACTTGGCCATTTACAATTATTAAAAAAGGAGAATTTATCAGCAGGTCAAACACAGCGTATAGAAACCATTTATAATAAAGCAGAAAGAATGAAAGCGCTGATACAAACCTTTTACGATGTTTCTGTAATAGACGCAAAAGAAGTAACTCCTGTGCGTGAAGATTTCAACTTAACAAATTTGCTGATAAATCTTATCACAGAGAACGCCCCAGCATTGGAAGCAAAAGGCATATCTCCTGTAATTGGTCTGCCAGATCATTCCGTTTATCTCCATTCGGACTATGGTATGGTAGAACGTATTTTTCAAAATCTTATTATAAATGCTATTCGATATTCCTCTGGCTCGATTAAAATTGACCTGAAGCAAGGCAAAGAAAAGAGTGCTATTTTTATCATTGAAAATCCCATTGATAGTAAGGTGGAAATAGACCCAAACCGACTATTTGAAAGATTTTATACCGGGGACAAATCAAGGCATAATAGCGGTACAGGAGTGGGGCTTGCTGTGGTAAAACTATTAACTGACAAGCTCGGCGGCAATGTGTTCGCTAAAATTGAAAATGATACACTAACCATTTCATTGGAAATCAAATAAACAGTATTGTTTCAACTGCCGGGCGACGGCAAAGAAAAAAAGCCGTCGTACAACAGCCCTTTTGACACGCCCATAAAACCAGCGGCGGCTTTGAGAAATCAAGGCCGCCGCTTCTCTTTGCCCAGCGCAGGATCGGCGGCCCACGAAGGGAGCCGCCATGCTGATATACTGTCCCGTGACTATGAATTGGAACAGACTAACCTTACAAACCTTGTCGAATATCTTCGGCAAGAAGTCAAGGAACAGGAAAAGCAGAAAGTCAATGTCAGACAGTTTATTGCAGCGGTCAGGAAGTACACTGATATGCAGCAGCTTGACGCCTCTGTTCTCCGGGAGTTTGTGGAGAAAATTTATATCTCCGAGGTTTATACGCCGGACGAGAATGAGCCGCGCATCAAGGTCAGAGAAATCGAGATCGTCTATAACTTCATTGGTGCATTTGATTTTGAGGACGCAAGGGAGCAATCCCAAGCAGCCCAAAAAGAAAACCGGCGTAGCCTAAACTACGCCGATTCTCTCACATAAATGTTTTCTTACGTCACCGCCCCTAAGCAGGGCTTTGTCTACAGTCTGAAATCTCCCGGAGTTTTTCCGGGAGATTTTTTTCACAGGACGCCTTTTCTGATCAGAAAATAACGCTTTTAGATATTGAGCAGATCGCTGAATACCTTCAGTGCTCCGTCTGTCTCATGAGCCAGAACGCGTTTTGCAAGGACTTTACCAAGCTGTACGCCTTCCTGGTCGAAGCTGTTTACGTTCCACAGGAATCCCTGGAACATGATCTTATTCTCGAAGTGTGCAAGCAGTGCTCCCAGCGTCTTCGGATTTACCTGATCTCCGATGATGATGCTGGACGGACGGCCGCCTTCGAAGTTTTTGTTTTTATTCTCATCTGCTTTACCGCAGGCAAATGCAACGATCTGAGCTGCTACGTTTGCGCAGAGTTTCTGCTGGCTGGTGCTGCCCTGGATGTCGACATCGGTCTCCATCTGGTTATTGCGGAAGCCTACAAACTGCAGCGGAACGATATCAGTTCCCTGATGCAGCAGCTGATAGAAGGAATGCTGTCCGTTGGTACCTGGCTCGCCGAAGAGAACCGGACCGGTCGGGTAATTGACCGGCTCGCCGAAGCGGTTGACCGATTTACCGTTGGACTCCATATCTACCTGCTGTAAGTGAGCCGGGAAACGGTTCAGTGCCTGGGAGTACGGAAGAACTGCAGTGCTTGGATAGCCAAGAACGTTTCTCTCGTAAACACCGATCAGCGCATCGAGCATCTCCGGGTTCTGTAATACGTCTTTGTTTGCAGAAAGTTTATCTTCTGCTGCAGCGCCCTCGAGGAATGCTGCGAATACTTCCGGTCCGAAAGCCAGGGATAGAACAGCGCCGCCGACTGCGGATGTGGAAGAATAACGGCCTCCGATGTAGTCATCCATGAAGAATGCTGCCAGATAGTCGTCGCTCTTTGCCAGCGGAGAAGTCTCACTGGTAACGGCGATCATGTGCTTGGATGCATCCAGGCCTGCATTTTTCAGAGCGTCTTTTACGAAGGACTCGTTGGTCAGAGTCTCCAGTGTGGTTCCGGATTTGGATACCAGAACGAAGATGGAATGTGCTACGTCGATCGAATTCAGAACAGCTGCTGCGTCATCCGGGTCAACGTTGCTGATGAATTTTGCTTCCATTTTGAAGCAGCCGTTTTTCTTTGCCCAGTTTTCCAGAGCCAGATACATCGCACGCGGGCCAAGGTCGCTTCCGCCGATACCGATCTGCACAACGGTGGTGAATTTTTCACCTGCTGCGTTGGTGATCTCACCTGCATGTACTTTGTTCGCGAACTCTGCGATGCGGTTCTGCTGCTCTACGTAGAAAGCACGTTTGTCTACGCCGTCTGCCGTAACGGTGTTTCCGAGCTGGCCGCGGGTCAGCTGATGAAGCACGAGACGGTTCTCTCCGGTGTTGATGACAGCACCGTTGTAAAGCTCCTCAAATTTTTCAGAAAGCTGTGCCTCTTCTGCCAGTTTTACGAGTGCGGCAAGGACATCCTCATTCACCTGTTTTGCTGCGTAGTTATACGCAAGTCCTTCTGCCATCGGAACGCTGTAAGATTTTACGCGCTCTGCTCCGTTTTCGCCGGACATCACCTCGGCAAGATTGACACGCTCCACTTTTTTCAGCTCCTCAAAAGAAGCCAGTTTATCAAGATTGTTCCAGGTAACCATTGTTAAGTTCCTCCTGTTTTTTTATTTTGTCTCTCTATTCCGTCCGCGGAAACATTTTTATTCCCGCTATTATACCAATGAAACAGACTGCTTGCTAAAAACAGTCTGTTTCGTGATACTTTTTTATTTCGTATAGTTATAAGAAAGAGCTCTTGCGATCTCCCACTGATATTCCGGCAGAGTCTTTGTCATGGACAGTGCCTCGTCGATATCGTAATCTACATACTCACCGTTCTTGTATGCAACAACGCGGTCTGTTTTGCCTTCCAGAAGAAGGTCAACTGCGTAAGCACCCATGATGGACGCATATACACGGTCTTTACATGTCGGGCTTCCTCCACGCTGCATATGTCCAAGGATCGTTGCACGGGTCTCGATTCCGGTTGCAGCTTCGATTCTGCGCGCCATGCTGGTGGAATGGCCGATGCCCTCAGCATTTACGATGATATGATGTTTTTTGCCTTTTCTACGGTTCTCGATGATGTTGTTGATGATCTTCTGCTCATCGTAATCGTATTTCTCCGGAAGAAGAATATCCTCTGCGCCGTTTGCGATACCGCACCACAGAGCGATATATCCGGCATTACGTCCCATAACCTCGATGATCGAGCATCTCTCATGGGAAGTGGAAGTATCTCTTACTTTATCAATGGCTTCCATTGCAGTGTTTACCGCGGTATCAAAACCGATGGTATATTCTGTGCAGGCGATATCCAGGTCGATGGTTCCCGGTACACCTACGGTGTTAATTCCAAGAGCTGCCAGTTTCTGCGCTCCTGCAAAAGATCCGTCTCCGCCGATAACTACCAGTCCGTCGATGCCGTGTTTTCTGCAGACATCTGCAGCACGTTTCTGGCCTTCCGGTGTACGCATCTCTGCGCAGCGGGCGGTATAAAGGATAGTACCTCCGCGCTCGATGGTGTCGGATACATCGCGGGCTGTCATGTCGATGATTTCTTCGTTCATCAGTCCGTCGTAGCCTTTCAGGATACCTTTCATCTGAACGCCCTTCTGCAGACCTCTTCTTACGGCTGCACGGATCGCTGCGTTCATACCTGGTGCATCACCACCGCTGGTAAGCACTCCGATTGTCTTTACCTTGTTAGTCGTTGCCATATGAATTCCTCCATCTCATCACACACATTAATAAACGAGTAGTTTTATTTATTAATCACACACAGTTTTATTTTAAAGCATTCAGGCCCTTTTTTCAATACTCTTTTCTACAACTTTCACGTTTCCGGTACCGAATTTTGCCTGAAGTGACGCCACCAGACGGGCATCTGCCTGCACATTGCGGCTCGGCGGCAGTTTTTTCATCGCTTTGATCGATTTGATGTAGAGAATCACGCTGTCCTTGCCGTCGGATTCATGCAGCATCTGGTACAGATCCGCCACTTCTCTCTCGTACGTTTCCTTGTCCGGGAACTGGATCCAGAGCTCTTTCGGGATGCCTGCAAACGGGAAAATTTTCTCGCAGATCAGCTTGCTCGGCTTATCATCCTCCGCGGAAACACGGCCCTGGATGAAGACACGCGCATCGGTCTGCATCATCGCTGCGTTTTTCTCGTAATCGCGCGGGAATACGACGATTTCCATACTGCCGACGAGGTCCTCGAGTGTGAGAAATGCCATTGTCTTGTTATTCTTTGTATATTTGATTTTTTTATCCGTGATAATGCCGCCGACAATCTCTTTCGCGCCGTCGGTGACGGATGGGAAACCCGTCTCCTCATCCGGCTGGAAGTCTGTCGTTACCGCGGAAATATTCTTCCGCCAGCACTCCTCCTGCTCCTCGAGCGGATGACCGCTGACGTAGATGCCGAGCACCTCTTTTTCGAGCGCCAAAAGATCACTCTTTTCGTATTCTCCGACATCCGGGTACACCGTTTCATACGACCGTTTGGTCGTCTCATCTACGAAGTCAAACAGACTCATCTGGCCGCTTAACGAATCTTTTTTCTCGCGCGCCACATCATCGAGCACATTGGCGTAGACGAACATGAGCTGCTTTCTCGTCACGCCGAAGCAGTCGAATGCACCCGCCTTGATAAAGTTCTCGACGGTCCGCTTGTTGACTTCTTTTCCGCTCAGGCGCTCCGCGAAATCCTTTAACGAGCGGAACGGTCCGTTTGCACTCCGCTCCTCCACGATCGCCTCCATGACCGGCTTTCCGATGCCTTTGACCGCCGCCATGCCATAGCGGATCGCCTGGCCGTCCACCGTGAATTTTCCTTCGCTTCGGTTGATGTCCGGCGGCAGAATGGAAATGCCCATCTGGCGGGAACTCAAGATATACTCTGCGACTTTTCCCGGGTTATCGATGCAGGAGGTCATCAGAGCCGCCATGAACTCAACCGGGTAATAGTATTTCAGCCATGCCGTCTGGTACGATACGAACGCGTACGCCGCCGCATGGGATTTGTTGAAGGCGTATTTCGCGAAGTCGATCATCTCGTCGTAGATCTTGTTCGCTGTCTTCTCATCAATGCCGTTTTTGATACAGCCCGGCACACCCTCGGCCTCGTTTCCATAAACGAAATTCTGGCGCTCTTTTTCCATGACAGATGCCTTTTTCTTCGACATCGCACGGCGCACCAGATCGGCCCGTCCAAGCGAATAGCCCGCCAGTGCCTGTACGATCTGCATAACCTGTTCCTGGTAGACGATACAACCGTACGTCGGCTCCAGAATCGGTTTTAAGAGCGGTGTATCGTACGTAACGGATTCCGGGTTGTTTTTTCCTTTGATGTACTGCGGAATAAAATCCATCGGGCCCGGCCGGTACAGGGAAATTCCGGCGATGATATCCTCGAGGCTCTGCGGTTTTAACTCCTTCATGAAGTTTTTCATTCCCGCACTCTCGAGCTGGAACACACCGACCGTTTTCGATGCGCCGATCATGCCGAGCACTTTCGGATCGTTGTAATCGATGTGAAGCAGATCAATTTTCTTATTGCTGTAACGCTCTGCGAGCTTTGTCGCATTCTGAATGACGGTCAGGGTCCGAAGCCCTAAGAAGTCCATTTTCAGAAGTCCCAGTTCCTCGAGCGTCGTCATCGTGAACTGCGTGACGATCGTTCCGTCGCTTCCTCGCGAGAGCGGCACAAATTCCACCAGCGGACGCGAGCCGATGACAACACCGGCGGCGTGCATCGACGTGTGGCGCGGCAGACCTTCAAGTCTCCGTGACATGTCGATCAGATGTGCAACCTCTTCATTGCCCCGGTACAGCTCCCGCAGCTCGTGGTTCATCTGCAGTGCCTTGTCGATCGTGATATTCAGCTCATTCGGAATCATCTTCGCGATCGAATCGACCTGTGCATACGGCATATCCAGCACACGGCCGACATCGCGGATGACACCGCGCGCCGCCAGTGTACCGAATGTGACGATCTGTACAACGCGGTCCTTGCCGTATTTTCTCGTTACATAGTCGATGACCTCCGGGCGGCGTTCGAAGCAGAAATCCACGTCGATATCAGGCATGGTAACTCGTTCCGGGTTCAGGAAACGCTCGAACAGGAGCTGGTACCGCATCGGGTCCAGCTGTGTGATGCCAAGGGTGTAGGAAACAATACTTCCGGCCGCCGATCCTCGTCCCGGTCCGACCATGATGTCGTGATCGCGCGCAAATTTGATGAAATCCCACACGATCAGGAAGTAATCGACGTAACCCATCGTTTTGATCGTATCAAGCTCGTATTTCAGCCGCGCTTTCAGTTCATCCGTCGCCGGGTGATACCGTTCCTCGAGGCCGTCGTAGCAGAGCTTATTTAAGTATTCCCAGGAAGTGTATCCTTCCGGCACATCGAATTTCGGAAGTTTTGTGACACCAAATTCGATCTCCACATTACACCGTTCTGCAATTTTCTGTGTATTTTCGATTGCCTGCGGTGCATACGGGAAGAGCGATGCCATCTCCGCCTCGGATTTCACGAAATACTGGCCGCCCTCGTAGCGCATGCGGTCCTCATCCGTGATCTTCTTTCCGGTCTGCAGGCACAGAAGAATATCGTGGGAATCCGCATCTTCTGCGTACGTGTAGTGAATATCATTCGTCGCCACCAGCTCGATGCCGGTTTCTGCCGAGAGGCGCATCAGCTGCTGATTGACCATCCGCTGCTCCGAGATGCCGTGATCCTGCAGTTCCAGAAAGAAATTTCCTTTTCCGAAAATCTTCTCATACCGCAGTGCGGCCTCTTTTCCCATCTCGTACTGGTTCCGCACCATCGCACGCGCCACCTCACCTGCAAGGCAGGCGGAAAGCGCGATAATGCCCTCGTGATACTTTTCCAGAATCTCCATGTCGACACGCGGCTTATAGTAAAATCCATCGATAAAGCCCGCCGAAACAATCTTCATCAGATTGGAATAGCCCGTATTATTTTCCGCCAGCAGAACCAGATGGTAGTACCGGTCCTCTCCGCGGCTGGTTTCGCGGTCGAAACGGGAACCCGGCGCCACGTAAACCTCACAGCCGAGGATCGGCTTGATGCCCTGCGCACGGGCTTCTTTATAAAAATCGATACAGCCGAACATGACGCCGTGATCGGTGATCGCGGCGCTGTTCATGCCAAGCTCCTTGACTCTGGCAACGTACTCTTTGATCTTGTTCGATCCGTCCAGAAGGCTGTATTCGGTATGTACATGTAAATGCGTAAAACTCATCGTTTTCTCCTCTATTTTCCAAAGGCATGTTCCGTTGTCTCCAAGATCGTCTGCACCAGACTGTCCGGCTCGATCGGCTTGGTCAGATGGCTGTTCATGCCCGCGGCGCGGCATCCCTCTTTGCTCTCTTCGGAGGACTGCGCCGTCATCGGGATAATCGGGACTTGTTTTGCTTCCGGAAGCTCCATGGCGCGGATCTGCCGCGCTGCCTCAAGGCCGCCCATCACAGGCATCATCAGATCCATTAAAATCACATCAAATTTCTGCGGATTCGCCGCATACTTTTCAACCGCCTCGCGGCCGTTCCATGCCTCTTCCACCGTCGCACCGTGATCGGTCAGGTAAAACTCGGCGATTTCCATGTTGATCTCATTATCCTCGACAAGCAGAACGTGGAAGCGGACAAGCTCTTTTCCTGCGATCCGTGTCTTTACTTCCTGAATCCGCTGTCCCTCGCAGTCAATGTAAAACGGAAGCCGGAATACATACGTCGTTCCGACGCCCTGCTGGCTCGTTACCTCGATCGTGCCCTGCATTTTTTCGATCAGTTCTTTGACGATCGACATGCCAAGGCCCGTTCCCTTGTACTGCGTTCTCGCACCGGACTTCTCCTGTGTGAACGGATGGAACAGCTCTTTTTCGATAAATTCGCTGCTCATTCCGATGCCGCTGTCCGTGATGCGGAACTCGTAGACGACCCGGGTTCCGTCGCAGGAGACTTCGCCCGCATACGTATCGATCATTCCACCCGGCTTGTTGTACTTGATTGCATTGCTGAAGAGATTCAGCATAATCTGCCGCAGGCGCAGCGGACTGCCGATCAGTCTCGTGTGCGTCAGCTCACCGCGGTGCGTACAGTGGGTAATGCCCATCTCCGTAATCTGCGCATTGACAAGGGATGCCACATCATCCATCAGATGCGTCAGGTCAAAAGAAGCGCTCTCGATCGTCTCTTTTCCGGACTCCAGCTTATTCATATCGAGCACATCGTTGATAAGTGCCAGCAGATGGCTTGCGGAAAGATTGATTTTATCGAGGCAGTCGTCCACTTTTGCCTCATCCTGCCGGTTTTTGCGGATGATATCCAGCATGCCCATAATGCCATTGATCGGCGTGCGCACATCGTGGCTCATGCGGTTCATAAATTCTGTTTTTGCACGACTTGCACTGTCTGCAGCTCTAAAGGCATCCTGAAGCTGTATCTTCTCCCTCTCTTCCCGGCTGTGGAACTCTGACGTATCACGGAAAAGGATCATGCCGTGTACCACAACGCTCTCCCGCTTTGTCTTTCGGTCGTAGACGGTATCCTGTGACATAAGAACCGTCTTCTGCAACCATATTCTTCTGCCGGACTCATCTGTTTCCTGATACTCCACGACTACCTGCTTATCTCCGTTTTCAAAGCGCTGCAGCAGTTTCTTCGAGGAATCCACAATGCGGTATGATTCCAATGTCTCCTCCGCGACAAACGCACTGCATTCCCCGCAGTATTTCTCGTAGGAACACGGCAGATCTATATTGAGGTCAAATTTCTTCTGCCCGCTGTGGTAAAAAATCTGCTCCATCGAATCATTCGTCAGATCAACGGCGAACACGGCCTCGGCCGTCTCGAGAAGTGCCTCAGCGTAGTGGCTGTTTTCAATGATCGACTGTTTCATCTGTTCATAGTATTGGTCGAGCTGTTCTTTTTCATTCCGAGCAGCTTCCTCATTGGAGCGGAACCGCTCAAAGCCCATCAGAAAATGGTGCAGTCCGCCGTCCTCGGCCGCGTCGTAGAACAGAATGGTGACTTTTCCCCGGCAGAGCGCTTCCCCTTCGCTTCCCTCCCGATACTCGTACAGAATTTCTACGCTCTCTTCTCCCTTCTGATAGCACTCCTTCAGATGGGTAAGATCCAGCATTCTACGCATTTCCTTTCTCTTTTCCTCATCCGTGATTCCCTGCACAATATGCTCGGCCGCACCGGTATAGCTGCCGTCCTCGGCAAGGAAAAAGCCCGAAACGGCGCGCAGAATCCGGTACTGGTCCTGTCTTGCATTGCAGTAAATACAGTTGGAAAAATGATATCCCTTTTTCTTTACGACGTCCAGCGCTTCCAGGCTGATCTTCCGCTCTGCGGCGGCTTCTTCCATCTTCGCGCGGTTTTTGTCGATATACATGTTCTGGTCCGCATGGCGGAACAGTTCCCGGATATCACAGTCTTCAAATTCCGTGGACAGTGCATAGCCTCCGGCGTAGCTGATCGGCATCTCCGGGTGCTGGCGGGAATATTCTGCCGTCTGCGTGCGGATGTGATTCATGCACGCTTCCACTTCTTCACGGTTCAGTCCGCGCAGAATGGCAAGAAACTCATCTCCGCCGTTTCTTCCGACGAAATACTCCTCCGGGACTGCTTTTCGAAGCTGAACGGCAAAGGAACGGATATATTCGTCTCCCTTGTCGTGACCCAGACTGTTGTTGATCGTGCGCAGATTGTTGAGGTCAAACACGCAGACCGCATACACGCCGGAAATTTCTTCTCCTCCGTCGCTTCCCTCCAGAATCTCTTCGCATTTATTTTTATTTGGCAGGCCCGTCGCCTCATCGAGATAGACTTTCTTCTGCAGAATACGGTTCACCGCCGCATAGCGGACGGCCTTGATCAGCTCCATGCCGATGACAAACACCAGACCGATGATATCTCCTACTACCACCTGCTCCAGCTTCTTCAGCGAAGACGCCATTCTCTGCGAATACGCTTCCGCAAGGCCCGTCGCCTCGTCACAAATTTTGAAAAAGGTCTCACTCTTTTCGATAATCGCGGTATTCTCATATCCTTTTTCACGCACCAGCAGAATCTCTGCCTTCAGCTCTTCAAAATATGATGCCAGCTCAGTCATCTTATCCTGAAAATCCCGGTCATCCAGGCGTACCAGATCCAGCTCGCTGCTTCCGTTCTGCAGACCGTCGATATAAGCGTTGATGTCTGCAATCATCGTATCCTGCGGTTCTCCCGCATCCTCCAGCTTGATAATCCGCTGCGTTTTTCCGCGCACCAGACCGGCATAGTTGACAACGCGGGCCGTTCCCTGTATTTTCTCGACCATCGACATAATGCAGAAAAACAGAATAATCAGAATGATCGTCAAAACCGTCATTGCGGTTTTGGAAATAAAGGATGTTTTTTTCTTACTTTTCTTTTTCTTCATCGCTCTCCATCAGATCCTGTGTCATTTTTTGTCATATAGATCATATTATAAGCGCAATCCTCTCTTCGCGCAACCGCAAACCGGGCGCAGAAAAAATTTCAAAATTTTATCTGCTGTCTGACACAAAAAAACGGACACCGGAGAGGATGTGCTTCCTGTCCAGTGTCCGATCTTTTCTTATTTTGCTTTTTCTGCCGTCCAGATTTTACCGTCGCGGATGACAACCTGTTTTTCTTTCATCAGATGGCCGACCGCGCGCTTAAATGCTGCTTTGCTGAGGCCGAATTCTCTCTGAATCACTTCCGGTGATGCTTTGTCATCAAACGGAAGGACACCTGCAAATTCCTCGATCACAGAAAGAACGCTCTCTGCATCGATTGCGATCTGCTCGTACGCTTTTCCGCGTGCGGACAGGGAGAGTTTTCCGTCCTCTTTGACTTCTGTAACGCGGCACTCAAGTTCCTGGCCGACATGATAGTCTGCCTGTGCTTCTCTCTTTGGAATCAGGCCGGAGTAGCGGTCATCAACAGCAACGAAAACGCCGAAGTTTCCGCTGATCTCGTAGATTCTTCCCTTTACGATATCGCCTACGACGTACGGAGAATTAGTTTTCAGGAAATGGTAAACCTTCATCGTTGCGCAGAGACGGTCGCTCTTGTCGATGTAGAGGGAAACCAGAACCTCGTCACCTGGATGGAGGCGGCGGGTCTGCTGTTTAAACGGAAGAAACAGATCTTTTTCCAGACCCCAGTCCAGAAATGCTCCGATCTTTCCGGTAGCAGCTACGTTTAAGACAGCCAGCTCTCCAAGCACCAGCTTCGGCTCTCTGGTTGTCGCAATCAGACGGTCGCTGGAATCGCGGTACAGAAATACTTCCAGCTCATCTCCCTCTTTTGTTCCTTCCGGCACCTGTTTGATCGGCAGAAGAACGCGTTCCTTCTCGCCTGCTTCCCGGGTCTCCCCAAGATAAATACCGAATTCTACTTTCTTTACTACTACCAGCCTTTGCTTTCTTCCTATATTTAACATGAAATTTCCTTTCTCCCTTATCTTACTGCTCGTCGAGAGCCTTCATGCTCATCTCCTCGAGCAGGCTGCTCTTGATGTGGTACAGCTTGTCGGACAGATCCACATAAACCTCATGCGGATTGACCAGACGTTTTGACTCCTCCCAGAGAGTATCTTTTTCTCTGGTGCAGATGTCACGGATCTCCATCACAGACGGAGAAGTGTAGACGCATGCGCCCTTCTGGAAAACCGGAACAAGGAGCTCTCTTAATGTATAGGTTCCGCCCTTGATCTTCGTCTTTTTCCAGGTCTCAATCGGATCGAAGATAATCATATCTTTGCTCTCGTCGAAGGTCTCGCCCGCAAGACAGATCAGGTCTGCACGAATCTTTCCGGTTTCTTTATCATAGATGCGGTAAATGGTCTTGTTGCCCGGATTTGTTACCTTTTCCGAGTTCTCAGACAGCTTGATCTTCGGTGTAAACTCGGCATCCTCTTTCTCTTTTGCAGCCGCCAGCTTATAAACGCCGCCGAATGCCGGCCAGTCGCCGGAAGTAATCAGGTTTGTACCAACACCCCAGGAATTGATCTTCGCACCCTGGGTTTTCAGGCTGTCGATCAGGTACTCATCGAGGTCGCTGGATGCGGAAATGATGGCATCGCCGAAACCTTCTGCCTCGAGCATCTGATATGCTTTTTTCGACAGGTAAGCCAGGTCACCGCTGTCGATGCGGATGCCGTAGCCCTTCATCGGTAAGCCCTCTGCTCTCATCTCTTTGAAAACGCGGATCGCATTCGGAACACCGGATTCGAGAACATCGTAGGTGTCTACGAGAAGAATGCAGGCTTCCGGATACATTTTCGCATACGTTTTGAATGCGGTGTACTCATCCGGGAAGCTCATGATCCAGCTGTGTGCGTGGGTTCCCTTGACTGGAACGTCAAACATCTGTCCGGTCAGGACATTGGAGGTTCCGATGCAGCCGCCGATCATGGCAGCACGCGCGCCGTAGATACCGGCATCCGGTCCCTGTGCACGGCGGAGTCCAAACTCCATGATGCCGTCGCCCTTTGCCGCGTAAACAACGCGGGATGCTTTCGTCGCGATCAGGCTCTGATGGTTGATCATGTTCAGAATCGCGGTCTCTACAAGCTGTGCCTCCATGATCGGAGCGACAACTTTTAAGAGCGGTTCTCTTGGGAATACGACAGTTCCTTCCGGGATCGCATAGATATCTCCGGTGAAATGGAAGCCTCTTAAATACTCCAGGAAATCATCGTTGAAAATATGGAGGGAACGGAGATAGTCGATGTCATCCGGTGAAAAGTGAAGATCGCGGACATACTCGATTACCTGCTCAAGTCCTGCACATACGGCGTATGCGCCGCCGCATGGATTCTTTCTGTAAAATGCATCAAATACCACGATCTGATCGGACGGGTTCTCGTAGTAGCCCTGCATCATGGTAAGTTCATATAAATCGGTTAACAGTGTAAGGTTCTGCGCTCTCATGGCAAATTCCCCTTTCCTCATTGTGTTTATTACGTTCGTATCGTATCTTATTCTTTCCGATTGTACCACAATCATTGAAATTCCACAACTACGTATGGCTGTCCTTTTTCATCGTTCAGCGAGATAAAACAGCCGTTTTCCGTCTCGGCGCACAGCGGATGCAGGACATCGCCGAGGTGCGCCTGCTGTTTGTATTCGGCGCGCATCCGGCGCACGGTGAAGTTCTTCGGAAGGCATTCACCGGCAAGGGAAATGAACTGTGCGTTATTGACGTGGTGGTTCGTATCGAGGTTGTGCGGCCGCACCGGGAACGGTTCGCCGATGAAATCTGCTTCCGGCATTTTCACTTTGCGCTCGCCGAAATCCTCGTCGATCGGATCGTCAATGCCGTAGGCGTCTGTCGTCTCTTTCGGTGCGCGGACGGGATGACCCGTTTCCATATTGACGTAAGACCAGATGGAGTTGGCACAGGCGAGCATTTCGCCGTCTTCTGTTTCCATCGTGAAGTTACGCATGCCAAGAAATCCTTTGAAGCCGCTCGCCCATGTAGTGATTTTTACCGCTTCACCGAGGGATGGATTGCGGCGCACATGAATCTGCCACGCGGACAGCACCCAGGCACAGCCTCGTTTTTTGAGCTCCGCAACGCCCTCGCCGATCGCTTCCGACTGGAAGGTACTGCAGTCCTGAAAGTAATTGATCAGCCCCGGCAGGGTGAGATTTCCGTCCTCACCGATTTCGCTGTAGCGGATTCTGCTTGTAAAGGAATACTTCATCGTTTCGTTCCTCCTGCTGTATTTTTAATCTTTGACCGAAAATGTTTTGTCAAGCGGATATTCGCCAAAGTTTCGAGCAAACACAGACTTTGGCTCATTGCCTGCACAAATCGAAAAAGGCCTCAGGTACGAGACCTGAGACCTTTCAATGAGCTGGGCTACCTGGATTCGAACCAGGAACTGACGGAGTCAGAGTCCGTTGCCTTACCGTTTGGCGATAGCCCATTGCCTTGCGACAAAATGTATAATACACTATCGCAAGAGAAAAGTCAACACCTTTTTTGAAATTTTTTTATTTTTTTCAAAAAACTGACTTTTGGAACATTTTGGAAGGGATTTGACGGCTCAACCCGGCCGTTGTCACTCTCCCGCCACGTATTTTTTGTCGATGTTGACGACGCATTCATACTTCTCATCCATTTCCTTCATCAGCGCCCCGATCTGCCCGATCACGCGATCACAGTCTTTCTTCTTATAAGAATACGGGATTTCAAGATCAAAAATCAGCTTCTTTTTCTCCGACCCGTTGATCATACGGAAATCGTGGAAGGAAAGCTCCGGATCAAGAATGGAAATTACGTTTCTTACCTTCTCCTTTGTCGCAAGAACCGTCGCATCGTGGATCTCCACCGGATCCATGTGGATGACCAGCAGAATCCCCAATTTTTCACCGACCTCATGTTCAATGCGGTCGATAATATCATGCGATACCTCGATATCGACATCTCGCGGCACCTCCGCATGGATCGATGCCATACTTCTGCCAGGCCCGTAGTTGTGGACAATCAGATCATGGGTTCCTACAATTCCTTCATAGGAAGCAACCTCTTTCATGATCCGTGCATACAGATCCGGATCCGCGCCCTGCCCGATCAGCGGTTCCAATGTATCTTTTGCAATGGAAATACCGGACCACATAACGAGTACCGCCACAACAAGTCCTGCGATTGCATCGATATTAACCGAAAGGAAATGGCAGATCAATGTAGAAGCGATCGTTGCGCTCGTCGTGATCACGTCGCCCATGGAATCCGCCGACGTTGCCAGCATCACCTTCGACTGAATGCGGTTTCCCAGTTTTCGGTTGAAAAGCGCCATCCACAGCTTTACACCAACCGAGAGCACCAGAATCAAAAACGGAACCATCTGAAATGTGATCTCTTCCGGATTGCGGATTTTCTCCAGGGAGCTCTTTAAAAACGTAAAGCCGACTTCAATAACCAGAAACGAAACGATCAGCGCTGCAATATACTCGATCCGCCCATGCCCGAACGGATGCTCTTTGTCGGCCGGTTTGTTTGCCATCTTCACACCGACGAAGCTGATCACAGACGATGCCGCGTCCGAGAGGTTGTTGAACGCATCCGCCATAATCGCCAGAGAGTTCATTCCGGCACCGATCAGCAGCTTTGCCGTAAACAGCAGAATGTTGCAGCAGATTCCCACGATGCTTGACAAAATGCCGTAGCTCGTGCGCACATCCGCGTTGTCGGTTTTCTCATAATCTTTTACAAAACGTCTTACCAGAAAATCTGTCATGGTTCCCCCTTCTTTTAAAAAAAGGCCTCCTGCATTGCCGCGGAGCCCTTACGTTTTCTCTGTCTTTTTCTATAGTAGGCAGTGTCGGAAAAAAAGTCAAGCCTAACATATTTTCGGGATTTCTACTAATAATTACAGGGGACTCTTCCGGCAGCATTTGACAATTGAATGAGAGTTTTTCTTTTCCCTCTGCCTTTCGAGTCCCCTATAATTTGATTTTTATTTTACTTTATAAATTTTCGCCATATCCTGTACATACAGCGGATAGAACTGGTAGCCCGCAAAATCGCTCCGAAGTGCAACCTCGCATGCCATATCCTCGATATACAGGTTTGCCGCATCGTCACAGAGCAGTGTTTCCATTTTTTTGTAAAGCTCAACCTGCTCCTCTTCATCCGTGCTGGTCTTAACCTGCTGATACAGTTTATCATACTCTTCGTTGCTGTAGTTGATAAAGTTCTTGGATGATGTTGAGGTAAACCGTTCCAGCAACGCGCGTCCGCTCAGATATGCCGCGTCAACGCCGACAACCGTGGACTGGAACTTCCGGTCTGCATATACATCCGACAGCCAGCTGTCCCACTCGACCTGCTGAATTTTGGCAGTAACACCGATCGCTTTAAGCTGCTCTACAAGAACCTGGGCTGTATCGATATGCTGCTGATAATTGTTCGGCACTGTAATCGTAAGCTCAAATCCATCTGGGTATCCGGCTTCTTTTAACAGTTCTTTTGCCTTCTCAATATCCTGATTATATCGCTCTGACAGTTCCGGCACATAATATTTTCCAAATGCCGGGAACATGCTGCTTCCGATGATCGTTCCTTTTCCGTCCGCAATCATATCCAGCACTTCCTGACGGTTTGCCGCATAGCAGAGCGCCTGGCGCACCTTCACATTGTTGAGCGGTTCCACGGCATTGTTCAGATACAGCGCCTGTACCAGGTTCATACCGCCGTCATAAATCGTAAAATCGGAATCTTCGGCAAGCTGCGCTGTCTGTGTGGAACTAAGACGTGCATACATGTCCAGTGTACCGGATTTCAGGTTTGTTACGACTGCATTGCTGTCCTTGACAATTCGAAATGTTACCTTGTCCAGATACGCCTGATTTTCCGTATCCCAGTAATCGCTGAATTTTTCAAGGACAATGTTTTCCTGCGGGGACCGTGATACATAGTGGAACGGGCCTGTTCCGACCGGATCTGCTTCCAGATCTTCCACATGCTCAGGTACAATCGCCACCGTCAGATAGGCAAGAAACTCGGTGTCTGCCTCTTTTAAATAGATGTCGATCGTGCTCTCGTCCGGAATTTCAACCTTGTCTACATTGGAAAATGCCTCTACCAGAGGCGTTCCGTCTCCGTTGATACCCGCACAGCGTTCGATTGAATATTTTACATCCTCTGCAGTGACGGTCGTTCCATCGTGGAATTTGACACCATTCCGGAGCTTGAAGGTATAAACCTTTCCATCCTCCGAGATCGAATGGCTCTCTGCCACCGCATCGTTCAGATTTCCTTCTTCATCGGGCTTTACAAGGCCCTCATAAATATTGAATAGGATTTCTTTCGTTCCTGCCGCAACAGATTTGTGTGGGTCAAGACTATCCTCAATGTCCTGAGGAATTCCTACCGTGATGGAACCTCCCATAACAGGTTCCCCTGTCGGGGTTGATTCCGTTGATACCTGAGAACTTGTGGTATCGGAAGAATCTGCTTTCCCATCCTTGCCATCCTGGCATCCGCCAAGTACAACAGTAAGAGCTGCAACTAAAAGCAGCGCAAGTACGCTTCTTCTTTTCTTCATGATTTCTCCTTTTGATACGAGTTCTCTCATTTTGTAATTGTCACGCCTATTGTATCCGACCTGTTCCCAAATAGCAAGTACATTATTGTATACAATTTATTTTCCGAATCCGAAAATCACGTATATCCGCCCCGCGTATTCCGGATTCTTTCCTTCGGGATGTACCGGAAAAAATAAAAATTTTGCCGCCCGGGAATGTTAAAATTCCCGGGCGGCAAACGCTTTTGCTTTTTTTCTTTTATCCTTCAATGGAGATTGTCTTTTTCTGCTCCACAGCCGGTTTTGCTTCCTTCTTCGGTACGAAGAGTTTCAGCAGACCGTGTTTAAATTCAGCCTTGATATCCTCTTCGGTAATATCCTCACCTACATAGAAGCTTCTGCTGCATGCACCTGCGTAACGCTCTTTACGGATGTAGCGGCCGCTCTCTTTTTCTTTCTCGTCTTTGTCAAGACCTTTCTCTGCACTGATGGTCAGATAACCATTTTCCAGTGTGGCCTGAACTTCATCTTTTGTGAAGCCCGGAAGGTCAACCACTACCTCGTAGCCATTATTCAGCTCGCGAATATCTGTTTTCATCACATGGCTGGCTTTGCGGCCATACAGTTTCTTTTCTGTATTCTTCATCTCTTTGTCATAATCATAGAACGGAAAATCGTTGAAAAAGTCATCAAATAAATTTTCTCCAAAAATACTAGGCATTAACATAAGTCATCGCTCCTTCTTATTCTTCTCATGGAACCTGATCCATGCTTTTTCTCCGGTTTTTCTTTTCACCGGATCTTTTTGTTTACCTGTTTCTTTGGAACGGAAAGGCTTCCGGGTACCGGAGGTTTTCTTCTTTTCCTCTCTTTGTATCCCTCTTCCTTTGTTCTAGCTGTAATATAACACTTATTATTAGCACTGTCAAGAGGCGAGTGCTAATTATTTTGTGAAGATTTTGTGAAGTCTTGATTTTACGGGCTTCACAGGGATTTTTCACTTACTTTCGCACTCAATTTTCTTGGTTTGACCACATTTTTACGACAAATCTTTGAAAAAATATATTCGTCTGATTTTCTTACCACATTTTACGACAACGACTTATGGTTTATACCACAGCAGGTACGGTTTCTGGCAGGTTCATTTTAGACATCTCGTTCTCCACGTGAGACTTCTCTGCAATATGATTGTAGACATTCATTGTGATCTGTGCATCTGAATGGTCTTCGCTCCGCTACGGTCGGTGCTTAACGGATGTCCACCGGACATCCAGCACCCCATCACATACTGCATAACTTTGGGATTGACATTGTTCTCACCCAATCTGGTACATCCCGTATGACGAAGAGTATGCGATGAAATGGGAGGCATCAGCTCCGGCTCTCGCTTCTCTTCTTCTGCCAGTTTGCTTTCTTTCTTATTATAGGCATTGACAATATTTTTCAGAAAGCTGTTCACTCCCGCCGGCATGATTGGACGTCCATGCTTTGTATTGAAGATGAATCCACTGCGTCCACCAATCTCCACATTACTCTGTAAACCAAGCATCAGGTTCAGCTCTCTCTGTTTACGGAACGCATCATATACCATCTGTGTCATAGGAATGTCTCTGATTCCTGCATCCGTTTTGGTTTCTGAATCATGGAAACAATATCCTTCTTTACCTTCATAATATACAAGCTGTCCACCTACATGGATCTCCCGATCACACGGTTTTCAGTGCTTTTTTCATGTTTTTCTATTAAATTTTCCTCAGACACCTATATAAGTGAAACTTAGCGAAACTTAAATCATGCCCAATATGGAATATACATATTTGTTTGTTCTTGATTTTTTAATCTGATCATCTATGCAATCTATTTCCATGACGTATAAATTAATTGCCTTTTATCAAATGCTTCCTCTCCGCCTTCCATAATATCTACAATTTGCTTATGTGTAGATTTCAGGTCAATATTCCCTTGCGATATATCAATCGTTGTATCTTGATACTCAACCACAAAAATTCTTTCAGCATCACCCAGAACTGGAATGTTAGCATTGTGTGTAGCAAAAATAAATTGTATATCTTGTTTCTTTTTCGCAATTGCTGTAATTACTTCATCGTAAATAATTTTATTATCCAAATCATCTTCTGGCTGATCTATAAGAATAATATCATTATCAGACTGCATGAGTATAAACAATATAAGAGCTGACGCACGCTGCCCTATTGAATGGTGTCGTAATAATTTGTCATGATAATATATTTCAACATTATTGGAAACCTGATTCTTCAGAAGATCCGCATACTGATCTTGCAATTTTTTATCAAGCTTTGTATATTCTGAGGATGAAATAATTTCCTTGATTTTCATACCATCACATAATATCCAGTCTTCTATAAGCTCCACATAATCTCTAAACGTGTCACATAAGTATTGATATTTTATTTCAGAAATACCTGACCCCCTAAAATCAGTCTTCATCTGTGATTTAAAATTATCTCTGTCACCTTTAAAATCAATAGTGATTTTTAATTCATTTTGTGATTCATTAATTTTCTGAATTTCAAGTTTATATGCATTGAATTGTTCTAATAATATATCATTTCTTTCACGCATTGCTTTCTTGAATGCACTTTCTATTTGTTTTTTGGATTTAGCTCGTTCATTTAGTTGCTTTAAATTCTCTTTATATTTTTCCAGCTCTTCTGTCATTTTGACAAATCCATCAATATCTAACGTATCATCTTTGATTTCTCTTTTTATTTCAGCAAATTCATCAGATAATCCATCTATTTTTTTCGATAACATTTCCACTACATCTGCAAATTCTAACGAATTACTTTCTATCTGCGTGACGGCCTCTCCAATTTTTAAAATTTCATTTCCAATTGCACTTAAAATATCACTTGCCTTCTTTATAATATCAGAATTATAAACACTTTCCACGCCCTGCAAGCCTAAAGTCACATCTTTATTATTATCATAACACTTTTTTAATTCTCGTACTGCTGAATCAATTCGTCCTTTTACAGAATCCAACTTTGCTTTATCTGTTGTATATCCAGTTTGTTTTTTTAATTTTTCTGCAACGCCTTTTTCCTTGTAAATAGACATTTTATGCTCAACTTCAGATTCTTTAATTTTGCATTCCTCAATCTGCTCTGGAATTTTATTCGCATCTAATAATTGAGAAACCGATGTTGTCAACTCCTTCACACAAGATGTTATTTCTGCACTTTTCCCTATTTTTCCACCAACCAATTTCTCAAGAAGACCATTTTCATGATCAGCACTATTTGATAGATCTTTTTGCCCAAAATATTGAATTCCATCAAACAAGCTTGACGGTTGTATATTTAAGTCAAGTCCATTTTCATCTATAACATTACTCTGTTCTCCGTATATGCGACTAACAATATAATGTTTGCCATGTTTATCAACAACAGATAATGTTGCTTTTCCTCCAGAGCCAAAAATATTTTTTATCAGTGATTCTTTATATTCTTTATCTGTTTGCAACGGTAAATCAAATATATAACGAATTGCTTCAAGCACAGACGACTTTCCACTTCCGCGAATTCCAATTAACGAATTAAGCTCTGATGAAAATCTAATAGTCTGACCATCAAATTTTCCGCCTTGAAAACTTATAGATTCAATATACCCATGTCTTCTTTCCGGTAATGATTCAGCAACTCTACTTTTATAGTCCTGTAATGCAAATTTAATCGCCGCATATGAATATTCTCCGATTTTTAAATATGTTTGTTTATCGCCTTTTCCAATATCTTTCAATGATTTAGGATCCGATCCCTCTATAAGAGCTGGAATATATCCAAAACAACGATTAAATTTATTTATATTATCCCTTGTCCTCGATTTTTGTATTCCTAAAACTCGTTTTCTAAACGGAGCAAGTCCTGAGAGCGATTCTAAAAGACCGCCTCCACATTCGTTAAACAAACCACTGCCTTGATCAACATGGGCAAATATTACAAAATAATCTTTTCCATACTCTTCCAGTTTTTCCAATGTGCTTTTTAAATCATAACAACATTTTGTATTTCTATTTTCAGGATTAGATATTGTTGCAAATGCGGCTGTTAAAAATGTTTGAATGTGATTATTACCATTTTCTAACCATTCATCAGGATTAAAAACTATAAGAGTATGTATACCATTAGCTCCCTCTTTAACAGTCAATTCCACACCAGGTAATATAAATATTTTTTCTTTGCTTGCTGCCCTTTTTAAGGCTTTATATTCATCTTTGTCAAATTTATTATGATTGGTAATAACTCCAACAGAAATATTAGCTTGTTTCAATGCCGAAATATATGATTTCACAAAATCATTTGGTTCACCACTATATGAAAATTCTTTATCTTTTTGTGTATGCAGATGAAAATCTGCCCTTAAAAATTCAAGCCCTGATTCAAACATTTTATCCCTCCTTATATTACTCTACCCCTAACGCCTTAAACACTGCATCTTCCGCACTCTGATACGGAATCAGCTGAAATGCACTCATCAGATCAGCTGGAACACTTGCAAAATCAACAAACGATGTACTTGGAATCAGCACCTTCTTTGCGCCGCTATCCAGACACACCTGAAGTGTATTGGCAAGTTCATCCACCTTTATCATTGTGCCACTAATTGTTATATCTCCCAACACTGCCAAGTTGCTGACAACAGGCTTTCCAAGAGCAATCGAACAAAGTGCAATCAATGTTGGAAGTGCCAATTTGTCTGTCATACCGATACCCTGCAAATCCTGATAATTGATGATGTAATCCTTGGTCGAGGTGCTGATAGAGCCACTGATCCGATTGCCGTTGGCTTTCAGATAATTAAATGCCGTGTTCACAGCTTCCTTGCATTTAGAATCGCTACCTAAGCCAGTCCGTTCAATTTTGCCATTGCCTGGAAGCATCTGGCTTTCCAAACGAAATACACCAATCATGCCACTTTTTCCTCTGGATACGGTATAAACCTGTCCCGGATTACACATTCCGTCCGGTATCAGCTTACCGCCACCCTGTTCTGGTACGGAAACATAATGTTCTGACATATCTTCTAGATCTATATAAGAGAAGTTTACATCATAAAATTCCATACCGCCCAGCTTCTTCAATTGCTCCTTGACACGGCGACGCATTTCCAATGCAATCTGAATAATTTCTTCCAGTTCTTCTTTGGTAAACTCACCATTTGGATACATCAACTTCAGATAACCGTCTATCATACGACGAACCGCAATTGTATCACGCTGATTCAGATTTCTCCCCAGACGGAAGTAGTGATCAAGTGCATCTCCATACTGCTCCTTGCGAAGCTCTCGGATGAACTCTGCCAAATAGTCACTGATAAAACCGTAATCATCGGTAAAATGCTCCGGTCTGAACTTCGGTATCTCCCATCCTGGAAGATAACAGTGCATACGATCAAGAAATGCTGTATCTGTTCCCATTTCCTGCGGGAAAGGTGCAAACAGACTGGATGTTTTCAACAGCACGTCCACACTCTGATTGATATTTCCCACAAATACCATGGACGCAGTAGCAGCTTTTTCTTCTTTGCCACGGGCAAAAGAGCCGGATGCCATGTAATCCTTCATAATCTGAATGCCATCTTTATCTTTAAACTTGATACCTGCCACTTCATCAAAGGCTACACAGTCCCATAAGCCGACCAGTCCGACCGTTTTGCGTCCCATATTGTAAAACAGGTTTGCAACCGTCGTCTGTCCACCGGAAATCAAAATACTGTTTGGTGAAATCTCTTTGTAAAGATGAGATTTACCAGTACTTCTTGGTCCCAGTTCACAAAGATTAAAGTTGTTTTCAACTAATGGAATCATACGGGTCAGGAGCAGCCATTTCTCACGATATGTAAATTCATCTGGCTCCATGCCGATAGAACGAAGAAGAATATCCAGCCATTCATCTTTCGTAAAAGCCTTTCGTCCCTGCTTCAGTTCATCAATATCAATGTGTGGCATCTGGATCGGTGTCAGCTTACGGATACTGATTGGTGAAATATCTTTCTGCTTTTTCTGTTTGGAACGAAGTGGATTTCCATCAATGTCCTCAATACCAAAATTATTGTCGCCTTCAACCTCATAATCCAGCTGAACAATACACCAGATACCGCCGCAGAGCAGGCGATCAAATTTTTCCGGATATTCGTCGGCAATTGGTACATTACCAACGCCCAAATTAGAAAACTCTGCAAAAAAGCAATCTTTTTTCATATCCAGTCGAACAGTCACCATATCAATGATCGTGTGACTACCTTTTTTACGCAACTGAGACAGAATCTTCTGTGATTCATCCGGGCGTACAAAGTTGTCAGCAAGAATACGCTTCACATTCTGTACGCCTTTCTCTATAACAGTCTCATCATCTGAACTGCAATACTGTCCCAACAAGAACTCAAGAACATACACTGGGACATTCGCCCCTTCTTTAATTTTCTTTGTCAGGTCTTTCCGAACAATCTTACCGTCAAAGTTCTGACGGAGCTTGTTCTTTATTTCTTCACGGGTACTTTCACCCTCTGTAAATTGCTCCATCTTTCTCTCCTCCTGCGGCATTAACTAAAAAAATCAAACTCGTCCACCGCAAAGGCGATGTCAATCTGGAATGGCTCCCGCTGTGGCATCTGTAATCCCTGTTCATCTGCAATTACCAGATAATAAGTAGCTGTATTGCTGTATTTCAGAGATTTCAAATTAAACTGACAACGGAAAGTTCTTTCTGCACCATTATCGCTGGTCTTATCTGCAATAATCTTCTGAATATCACTAATCTGCTTGCCGTCCTCATCTGTAAAGTAAACCTGATAGGTTGCAGCTTCACGGTTTGTACTGACCGCATCTTTTTGATAGAAGTTCAACGAAAAAATCATATTGCTGATTTTACGGTTTGCGGACAGTAAATTGACCGTTACCGGCTTGGTATCATATTTCTGCTTATTTCGCCTATATTCCATAGAATCATTGCGGAGATAATGATACTCAATCACCGGAACAACCATTTCCTGTAAACTGATACCACCATGCACAAAATTCATACCGCCGCCATTCATTTTGATACGAATACTTTCTCTCGGTGCAAATCCATCAAATTCCGTATTTCCGCCCAGGAATTTTACAGGCATCAAGTAATCTGGTTGCACACCTTTCTGCATAATTGCATATCTTCTGCCATATTCTACACACCGCTTGATGCTTTCTTTTTTTGTAATGTCAGGGTTTGTTACATCCACATCAAAAAGACCTCTTTTATCTACTTTGTCCTCTTCCTTCAAAGGACTGTATGTATAAAGAAATCCATGATCTGCTGTAATTAGAATATTTGTTCCGCCAAATTCATTTACGATAATACGCACAAGATTCTTCAATTCTGAAATCGCCTTGTCACAGGCAGCAAAAACAGCAGTATCCGAAGTGTGGCTGGCTTCATCTATGGTATCGTGGTAAATATAGACCACATCCATCCCTTTCACCAAAGCACTTCTTTCCGCTCGTTTCATAGCAATGATGTCATTATACTTTAAAGCCACGCTTGCCGAATCTTCTGTTTTCAGAACCTTATCCCTATAAGTACTTGCCGTAGACTGTCCATCTGCCAAAACCGTCAAAATATCGTTCTGAACCTCTACTGTCAGTTCTTTGTGCGGCAACAAAGCTGCCATACCAAACTTTGTAGTAGAAGGAAAGATGCTCTGCATACTACTGATAGAAACCTTACTTTGCGTTTCTCGCTGAAGCTGATCTGCCATCGTAGCCGCCACTTCATAACGCATGGCATCTGAGATAATTACAAATACTTTCGTATCCGAGGTTTGGATACGGGAACGGTAAAAATCCTCCTGTTGCGGTACTTCCAGAACTTTACCGTAAGTTGCCAGTTCATCCGCACATACATCCGACCAGTTGTTGCCCAACTCACCTAAGAACCAGTGCGTATAAAGTCCTTCCACCTTATCGACAACATGCTTGAACAAATCATCCAGCAGAATATTGGAAGTCTCCAAACTCTTTTGAAAACTAAGATGGAACAAACGGTAATAAGTGTCCATCTGATAGTAACTCTCAGTATATTCTTTCCAGATACTTTTCGCTTCTGCGGTATGGAATCCGGCAGAATGTTCCTTAAAGAAACTTTGCATATTCGCCACTTGTAAGATACCGTCATAAAAATTCTCAAATGGCTCATACCATACACAAGTTCTACGTTTTTCAACGGTATTCGTAATGGTATCCACATCAATAATATGGTCACTAATCTCTGTCATTAGCTTTGTCAGAATTACTTCGTTAATACACGGAAAGCACTCTGTTCCTACCAAATCTTCTACTGTCAGCTTTTCAAAACGCTGATACAGACGAGCTTCATCCTCAACATAACGTGCCACATCATATAATTGCGGAATGTTGTCACTATGAAGCCATTCAGAAATAAAATCATAGCAATATGCCTGATGTGGCATGGAAATAAAACCGTCCAGTCCGGCAAGATATTCCTGCCGCATGGTACGGGTCGCCGCGGTTAAAAGTAGATGAATTGCCAATCGCCCAAGGGCTGGTTCCTCCTCCACAAATCCGCATCCCTGACGAACCATCGCCCAAAATGCTGCGTCTGCATGATATTTTACAAAATCCTGATAAACCGTATTATTATTCAAATCCAGTCCCGCCTGGAACACACTACGGAGAATCATATTAGGCTGTGCATCTTTCAATCCACAGATTGCCGCCATGACAGCCATGTGTAACTGTGCCGGTGTTTCCGGAACTTTATTCTGCGTGCTAACTTTCAAACGACGGTCTTTCGCATTAAAATAAGCACGATAGTTTTTAACCTGTTTCCTCATTGCCGGATTTGATATAAGTCCCATCTCATCCATCCAGATAGAAATCAGATCTGCCCGAAACTCTTCACTGTAAAGCTCTACATCCAGAAGCCAGTTATCATCAGGGCAGTTATAGACACACGGACTGTAAACCAGATAATTTGTGGTCAAATCATCTACTAAAAGCAGTTTTTTTACAGAAAACGCATTATTTCCTGTCAGCGCAATCACCTTTGCATTTTCCAAAACCACTTCATCCAGTTTATCCTCAAATTCCTTATCTTCATCATACCAGAAAATGATACGACGCTGATAAAACTCAGGCAGAGGTGCAGCAAACCTGCGATTTAAATCTTGTATTATTTTGTCTGTATCCATGCTGCATTATTTCCCTTCCGTATTTTTTACATAAATAGTGCTTCGTGCCGCACCCTCTTTTCTCAAATAACCATCCTTAACCATATTCAGCAAGACAGCTCTGGCTCTACGATGTTTTACATCTAAAATCTCTACTGTTTCAGCAGTAGTAATAGAGCCATTTTCCAATACATATTTATAGATTTGTTGTTCCCGTTCACTATCCGGCATTTTCTCTGTCGTATCTGGCACTTCATTGTCACTATCCGGCATTTTTCCCATAGTATCTGGCACTGTTTCTGTTTTATCCGGCACTTCATTGCCACTATCTGGCATTTTATCAATAGTATCCGGCACTTTAATGGCGTTATTGAGGTCATTGAGGTCAACAGTGCCGTCAACCTGACCTCGATAAATATTGATACGCAAATCCACTTCGCCACCAATAAACTCCGGCTCCCGAAGTCCGGCAGCTTTCACTTTATCAATAATTCTCGGAATGCCGCTTCCCCAATGCTCGATCAGATTCATGTAAGCAAACGCATGAGCAAGGGCTTCATTTCTGATTTTAGAATATCCTTCTTTCATACGCTCCATCGTTTGTCCCATTGGCAGCTTTCCCGGGGAAGTAATTTCTAATCGGTTGTCATATACCGCAACCTGTATTGTACCATGATCCAGATAACTACGGTGTACCATAGCATTGATGATCAACTCACGAATGGCATCCGGTGGAATCTCATAAACATCCTGGCGATAAATTCCCACAATGGTAGCACCCAGATGAATATTTCTCAAGACAAACTGAAATGCTTCGTCTATCTGTTCCCAAAGCGGACCGGTATATTCTCTACGATCAACAAATACCGCTTTCGTTGTCCCTTTGAACACGCCACATTGCGTTGCAACATGAAGTCCACCATTACCTGTCAAAATAGCAAACGCATTGGACGGATAATCTTTTCCATCACGCTCAATCAAAATACCCCAGGAACGCAGCTGCTGTCTACCGACATCTTTAATCGCTGCTTTCTGTTCCTCTGTACGGGCATTTTTAACAGCCTGTTCTTTCATGGCTTTACATAGGACATCAATATCTTCATCTGTAACATTTAACCCAGTACATAAAGCCTGATCGTAGTAGCGGTTACTGCCCTCAAACAGCAGCTCCTTTACCATATACTCGTCGGCAAGGCGGGTAGTTCCGGCAACACGGACATATACACCGCCATCTCTGCCAAGAGCTTTGATATAATACGGGCGCTGTCTGCCTTCAGAAACCTCTACCACAATGACAGTCTTACCATCAACCGTCTGTAAGGTAATATCCGGAATGATTGCCGGTTCACAGCTGTCTGATACAGCATTTGCAATGGCATCCATTTTCTTGAACACATCTTCCTTGTCAAAGCCGACAACCTCTCTGGTTTTATCGGCAATTCCGAAAATGATTTTTCCTCCGGTTCCATTTGCAAAGGCAACCACAGATTTCATATATTTGATGCTTTTCTCCGGCAGGTTCTCTTTAAACTCTACATTCTTTGATTCCCCTGCAAGAATTTCTTCTATGGTCATCATAACACCTCGCTCTCGATTCGCTATGCAGTATATAGCCAGTTGAATCATTATAGTTTTCTCCAAATATAGTTTCGAAAATATTACGATATATCTCAATATTTCCAAAAGAAACAGGAAATTATAATATTTTCGCCTCGTTTTCCCTATGTACACACGTTATCTAATATATTTAATATCTTAACAGCTGAATCAAAATATTTAATAACCGTGTCAATAGAAACAGATATGCTATCGCCATGAGCAAAGTCGTTTCTTAATTGCACAAGGGAATTTAATTTATCCTTTTCTCCACTTTGCTTTACTTGTTGATCAAATAAAGTCTTCCATTCCGAGGAAATATTCTGTAACATATTGCTCATATTTCCTGCGTTAGGATTACACGAACTATCAATAATCGTTTTTTCAAAATACCCTTTTGCTTTTTCATTTGCCCCATCACTCAAGCAATTATAAATCATATTCTTAAAAATGACTTCAACCGTACCACTAGCTTTGATAACAGCGTAGGAAATCAAATATCTTGTTTTAGAATCAAATTGATTTCCAGCATTGATCCATTTGCGAATATTATCAAGTTCTCCTCTTGTATCCGCAATCATTTGTAAAAATTCACCATTCATAAGTAACTCCATAAAGGCTCTTAGCAGCTAGTTGAATACGGATTTTAATATTATCAATATTAGTAGTTCTACTACTGGACGCTCGAAGAAACTCTTCATTTTTCAATAGACTCTTATATTTCTCCAAATAATCTTCTTGCGTGAATTCGACCCCTGTTTTAATTGCGTATGACGTTGCAACCGATATTGCATCAAAAATCGCAGGATTTATTCTACTTGCAAAATTTTCTGATTCTTTTTTTAAATTCTTAAATGCAGTTTTTCCAAATAGTTCAAATACTTTATCAATCATTTGGATAAAATCTTGTTTCATATTTAGAATATCTTCTTCTGTTGTTCTCGTCTTATCACTCATATACTGATTAAGATACTTAGCTAAATTTATTTGCTTTAATTGTCCTTCATTTCTAATGTGTAAATCTCTCATAGCAAAATATCTTAAAATCAATTCTAAGTCCGCCATTCTAGAGTCTTCTACATCTAACCCTAGAATTCTTCTCCATGAATTACGTTTGTTTAATTCAAAAAGCAGGTCATTACATTTTCCTTGATATACACAATTTCGTATTTCTTGTGCTTTTAATGTACGCCCTCCTGTATTGATTCTCTCAAAAATTTGAAACATTCCAGTATCATTTCTAGGATGCTTTTGTTCAAAAATAATTGCATGAATTGTGGTATTACGAATTCGTCTTTTCTCTTCAGTATCAAGTTCAGCAAAAGCTCTTCCTCTCCATCTGGCATTTATATTTTCAGTATTAGATAATTTAAATATTTTCCCGTCCCCAGAAAAAACGCCTTTTATATAATCATATACTGTCATAATTCGTTGAAATCCATCTATTATTAACATTGTTTCATTTGGCTCCTTAGCAAAAAACACACTTGGTACGGGTAACCCTAATAATATAGAATCAATAAATCTACTGGCTTCTGTTCTCGTCCAGACATACTTTCTCTGTAATTCTGGTTTTAATAATTCACCCTCTTCATACATGGTAATAATTTCACGAAATGACAAATCGGCCCCCCATGAATTGATATTGTACAAATCATCATCTGAATATGTCATTAACTCTTCCGCTGTTTCCTCTAACTTAATTTGTTTAGCTGCCATAGTCTTTTCTCCTTTGCAATATCGCAATACTAATTCTTCGAGTCCCATATGAGCTTTACTTTTAGATAAATCAATCACAATGCAATAAAATGACCTTTTCTTTACTTTACATGTCTTACTCCTATTGCTTATATACAACGAAGTCATCTTATTCAATGCCACTATTAATTTAACCTCATCACCTTTTCTGATAAATAAATAATCTTCTTGTTCTATCAGATCAGAACTTTCTATAATTTTCCTTCTATCTAAAACTTCTAAAATATGTTTCATTTCTACCAAAGATATAACTATTCGATATGCCATTAAAAGTCTCCATTCCACATTAATCTTTATCATATCTTTAGTGTTATTAGTTTAAACATTTTGTCAAAACTTTTCTACTTTAAATTGGTTTCAGATTTCGGCTTTCATCATATTCATGTCGTGAAATAATACCATCTTTCCCACGGCGTTTGAATTTGCCGCACCACTTCGCCGCCTGTTCATATAGCGGCGTGGCATAGAAGCCACGCCCGAAATCCACGTTAGGGAGGGAATGAACCCAATCTGGCTTTACAATCTCTATAAAAGAACCACGATAGAGAATCATACTTCCACACCCCTTTCTTTCATCACATTGAGGAGGCCATCAACGATATATTCCCGACTCTGGGTATGCAGAACTTCATATTCCGGTACAATATATCCATTCAGAATGTCGCTTTTTCGGTAAATGCCTGATATACACGCTCTGCATCACATCTAACTTTGCTGCAACATTCTCAATGCAAAACACAGCAAACTCCAGTTCGTTAGAATTTTGGATTTCTTTATCTACTCTCACAGCTTCGATCTCCTCTAATTTATATTCGTTGCAATTTTAGAAAGAGCTGCTTTAATTGATTTTTCCTTTTCTTCTTTTTTTCTCATCTCTTCCCACTGATCAAGAATCATGTAAAGACAATCTTTTAATACAGGAAAATATGTAAGACATTGTTCTTCCGTTAGCTCATGAATTCCTTTACTTAAAATACCATATAATACTGTATTGCTTGTTAATGCAGACGGAAGATACGAACTAAGCATTGTTATTTTTTCTCCTACATGAGCATTATTAAAAGCTTTAATATCTATCGCATCTCCAGCCTTTCCTTTTGCCTGTTCAAGCAAGCTTTCGAAAATCCTTCGAAGATAAACATAGGCGCCGGCACCAATTCCACTTGCATATAATCCAATCGCTCTACGAAATTCTTTACGATCATCCTCAGACATTACTTTTTTATATTCATTTAATTCAGGGAATGTTAGGTCCGCCACTGATGGATATTGACCAATTTTACGAAATTTATTTTCCTCTGTACTAACAATATAGTCCAAATAATGTTTATCATTCATGCTACAAACAAATTTAAATACTAAGATTCTTGATTCATCTTCAATTTGCCAATTTTTCCACTGCCATCTCGTATTTTCTTTGCTTGTGGACTCATCAGATGACTGTGCATCTTCAGACACATACAATCTCTGAATTCTCAAAACTTCTTCAGAAAGTTTTTGTGAATAACACCCACTCCGATCTTCCGCGAAATAAATATACGGTTCCATTGTAAAAACACGCTCTGCCTTACATTTTTTACAATAGGCACTTATTCTAACTTTTCCATCAAGCAAAATAACCAAATCATTGATATTACTTTTATTTATTTCCATGAAATCATAAAGTCCAGCAGTCTGCAAAAAATGAGCAAATACATTATCTTCTCCTGAAACTGTATTATATGGTATTGAATCAAAAACATTATCCCTCACTTCACTATCCCCTTTACTTTATTTTAGCTAAAACGTCTTGGAAAATTGCATAATTCTTTTTCACACCATCGTCCAAATCAATAGAAATCATCTGGTCGGCAAGGTGATGAATCTTTTCCTCGTAGGTTCTGATCTCAGTATCCTGTGCCTGCAAGGTGGTCAGCTTTTTGTTCAGCTTCACACGCTCACCGGTGGTAGCATTGGCAATCCGCTGTTCCAGATCGGCAATGGCAGTGTGATAACGAGCCTGCTGTTCATGCACATAGTCGGTACGAATACGGGCAATGGTGTCCGGCTGATAGCGATGCATATAAATCAGAGCCTTAAAGCCGTTCTTTTTACCACTATCAAACAGCCAGTAAATCGGGCGTTTCTGATAAATCTTGCAATGGTCAGAATAGAACTCATTCAGAAAATAATTCCGAATTACATCTTTTGGCTGACCTTTGCCTCCCAGTGCATCGGCAATGAATATTAGGTTTTCGTCCAGCGTATCTGCTCCGTAAACAGTTTTCACGAATTCCACGAACAAACCGACAATATCATCCTCAAAGTATTCATCATCACAGATTGGGATAATATTGTCTACATCTGGAGCAAACATTTCAGAAATCGAAACGCCTTCATGATAATAAGCTCTGTTAATTTCTGCTTCAGATATCGTATTCGGACGCTCATTCATTTTATCAACAAAAGCCTGCAAGGAATACGGTTCACCAGCAAAAATCAGACCATCTTTGTAAAGAGAATAACGTCCAAACATACAACCAACCGCATACGAAATGAAAGATCGAATGTCTCTGCCAAGATCAGCCTTGCATACTGTGACATCTTTTTCCTCAACTTCCGGTGTTAGTTCATCCTGCAAACCGTAAATACCAATGAAAATACGGTTTAGTTCTTCCTCGTTGGCTTTCAGTTGATTAAAGCGTTCTTCACATTCATCCTGCCATTGGTTAAAGGCTTCCGCAATGGTAGAAACCTTACGGAGCAGAGGATGGTGCTGGAAATCCCATGATCTTTCAAAGGAGTCCCAATCTTTTTGAGCTATTGACACAGAATCATCAACTTCATTCTCGCAATTAACAGATGTTTGAAGGTATGTCAGTGGTAGATTTCTTAAATCATCTGGCATTACATTAATGGTTGGGTTATAAAGCTCAAGAATATAGTCACATACCTTACTATTTAGAAATCCCAATAAATTTTCATATTTTCCTTCAAAGTAAATATTGTTTGAAGCGCCTTCTGTGATAAATCCTTTAGGCAATAAGCGAAAACTTGTTATTCCAGAACCAATACGAGACATGGTAATTGCCTGCATAAAATTAAATTCAATACTCCGCAACGTTGATCTTTGCTTTCCTTTATCATCTCTGAAGTTTTTTAACCGAAAGCCATCATTTTCCCAATCAATTACATAGTCTTGATTTCCATACCATCTCCTAAATGAACCACCTTTATTGCACTTAAACCATTTATTATTTTTTTGCTCAACTTCATACCAATACCTAATAAACAAATCATTCTGACCAGTAGTAATTCCATTTCTTGCTTCGTATAATTCATATAATTTTTTTGCACTAAAAGCATCTACTGTCTGATGCGAAAACCAGTATGCTACTGGATCACCAGGAATTTGAGAAAAATCAGATTGAATGGCTGTATAACGATTTTCACCATCAAGAAACATTTTTTCTTTTCCATATTGAGTAGTTGGTTCAATCAAACGACAATATTTCCCTTGGCACTTCGGAATATAGCTTTTGCGTATAATAAATGAAGTAGTTTGAACCACTTCTCCGCCAATTTCTTCAAATGCTCTTGCCCCCAAATGTATCATACTAACAATATCAACAGAAAGTAATTTAACCCTTAATTTTTCAAAACTGGATAAAAACATCCACGCGTGCTGCGTAATCATTGCTTTATAACCATTCTTTTTTATCATTTGTCCGCAGCGTTCAATAAATACTGAAAACAAATCACTTTTGCTATCGGGATAATCTTTTTTCACAAGTTCTGCCAATTTTGTGCTCATTCCAGATGCGCTCATATATGGAGGATTAGTTATTGCTATGTCATATTTTTGTGCCAATGTTTCTGCCACCTGTACCAAAGGCAGTAATTCTCTCAATGCCGTCTCACGAGACATATTTATATCTTCTATAATCTCTGCAAAACGGTCATACAGAACAGACCAATCCTGCGGTTTCACCGTCAGAATCGAGCCATATTCTTTTGCATCATGCAGTTCGCTGATGATAGTATCCATAGCCGCCGTGAGCTTCATATCGCCATTACAGAAATAATCTACTGCAAATTTGTCTACATGGTTGCTCTCCACAATAGCATATACATGGGGCTGAATGCCACGGCTAAAGAATCGGCGGTCATACTGGCGGGCTTTCATCATTACCGCAAAGTAAGCCAGCTGTACCGCACGGTCATCAATATCCAGACCATAAAGATTGTTTTCTACAATGCTTGCCACCGCTTCACGGGTAGTATAGCCGTAGGATTCATAAATCTTCATCAACACATCAAACATATACGCAAGGATATGACCGGAACCGGAGCATGGGTCAATGACTTTCAGCTGATCCGGTGTCAGCGCGGCGTATTCCTTGCGAATCTCGGCAAGCTGTGCCTGCACTTCCGGCTCCTGCTCAGCTTCTTCCAGATAGTAGTGCCATTTGGTATCTTCCGGGTCACGGTTTCCGGCAGCATAAGCAGACTGTTCTTCCTCTGTCGGCAAAAGTTGCTCTTTCACATCTGGGTGTCCCTCCAGCCACAGACGACCAAGACTGTTCTCCACCATGTAGCGAACAATCCAGTCCGGTGTGAAAAGCTGGGTTGCTGCAGGAATGTTTTCTTTTGTAATTTTCACATTCTTTTTCAGAGCTGCGAAAACATCGTCTTTTTTCTCGCTGTTATAATACTGATACAGCCAGCCAATGATCTGGACAGCATCCTTCCAATCATCCTCTGGTATCAGCTCAATCATCTGCTGAATCACACTGCCTTCACGGAGCAAATTGTCCGGCAGAAGAAGCTCGGTGTAATCTGCTATCTTTTGGAACATTCCCGGCAGAACCTTATTCAGGGCGTTGCACTGCACAATCAACAGATATTTATACAGTTCTTCGGTCTTTTCCGCATCTTTCAGCTCATAGACTTTTTCCATATTGAGTCCATCCAAATCCAGATGAATGGCTTCGGTTATAATCTGCGGCCTAAAATTGTTTTCCTCGTCCGTGAATACACGCACATGGGAAGGAAGATAGCCGTTGACTTCCATGAATCGCAGAGCAGAGAAACGGTTGAACCAAGTGTAGGCAACCTCCTCCATGACCTGTTTATATCCTTTATCGTTAATCTCAGCAATGAGAGCCTGACGCTGCTTCTTTTCATCAGCGGTGAGGACTTTGCCGCCAACACTATCCGCATTGGCATCCTCAATGTTGTCCTCTGTGATACCGTATTCCACACCTTTCAGGGAAACACGGGCGATCAGCTCTGTTCTTGCCCAGACAGCAAATTTTTTAATCGCATTCTTATCCATACTCGTCTCTCCTCGTTAGTTCAGCTTGATCTCATCGCAATTTTTCAAGAGTTGCTTCAGCTGAGAACGAATCTTCTCTACATAATCATCAATGTCTTCATCCGTTTGTAAGGTCTTTGCCTGGAATACAACCTGTCGGTTATAAGCACGGACAACCTTTTTCTTTGCCGGAGCAGTTTCTTTTCCTGGCTGTGTCGGCTGTACCTGCGGCTTCGGTGCAGGCGGAGCCAGAACTGACTCGATATTGCTGATAGTATCATCCTTGTACTGGCACATCGGCAAGAACATAGCATCCAGAAGGGCAAGGCTCTTTAATTCTGCGATTTTCTCCTTGCACTGACTGAAATACCGATCCGATTTTTCAATCAGATGGGATGCCTTGGAATCGCCGTTTGCAGCAGTATGGGTCGCTTCCATACACTGACGAACCGTTTCCAGAACCTCGGCACGTTTTTCTTCCAGCATCTTATCATGAGCAGTACGAACTGTATCCATCAACGGATTCAGTTCACGAATCCGGTTATAGTTGAACTTGCTTCCAGTCTGAACCATCGTAATCAGACGAATGGTATTCAGTGCCTTATGTGCTTCCTCATTTTCTGCAATTCGGTCAAAATCGTCGTGCAGAGATTTTTCAAACTGCACTGCCTGGTCGAATACTGTTACCTGGGTTTTGAAGAAGTTTTCAATGCCGTTGCTCATGGCTTCTTTATTGTTGAAAAGAGCATCCTCTTTTTTCAGCACACGCTCAATCAGGGCAATATTGTCTTTCTTCTGAGAAAGAACATCATCCATCAGATGAATAGCTTCCTGCACTAATGCACGATCCGGGTATTTATGTCCGTCATAACAAGCATCCAAAGAAGCATAGTAATCACGCTGCTCGGTAAACTTCTCCATCACAAAGCGAATCAGACCATCTTCATCATCCGGCACATCCATAATGTCGAAATACTCTCGGAGCATCACTTTTACATCACGCATCATCGTAGCAGAAATGTTTTTACGCTTGCTGATGGAAGTCTTGCCGATCTCACTCTTTTTGCGGAGCATATCCGGCAACTTCGGGTCATCCGGCTGAATGGTATTGCCTGCGTACTTGATGGTTACTTTCTGGGAATAAATTAGCTGCGCCGCAACCGCAGCAATGTCGATTTCTTTCCAGCCATACGGAATCGCACTGTATTTGCTTTGCACATCTGCCATAGAAGTCGGCAGCTTTTTCGCATCCTGCATTTCCAGATATTCTTCCATAGCAGAAGCAGCATCACGGTTCGGTTCCATGCCCGGAAGTGCTGTTACCGCACCTGTCAGAATCGCAATAATATCTACATCACTGCCTGCATTATCTGTAATCAGGTCGAGCTTGCTATATACATGGGCAACCAGATATTCAAGCGACTGGTCAATCTTGCTCTTAGCATTTCCAGCTCTGATTTCCAGATGCTCACCGTCTACATAGAACTGCGCCCCTTCAATAGCATTTTGCAATTCGCTCATGGCACTCAGCTCATATTTTCCGGCTTCGTCTTGCTGGTCACTGATAATTTTCTGCACAGTTTTTGGAAGCTGGCTTACATTTCTCTGCTTTACGTACTTACGAATCTTCATAGCAGATTCCAGAGATTCATAGTAAGGCGTATCAGCCAGAACCACGATTGCTTCGTTGCCTTTGGATTCTGCCATCAGACGGTAATCTGTTTTTTCAATGGCATCAGTAGCAACGGTCAGGAAGCGTAGACGCATACCTCCTGTTGCCACACCGACAGTAATGCCATCTACCATCTGGTCGAAAGCAAAGTCATATTTTCCATAACGGAACTTCTTAGTTGTGAAAATATCACCGTAAATCATCTGAGCGATACGCTCCACGATAGAAGCGGTATCCACATTTGTATCTCTTATTTCACGCTGAATATCCTGTTCTTCGTCAGTCAGGAAGTTATAAGTGTCACCAGTTCTGCCGATATAGTTCTGGCTCATCAGACGGTCAAGGCATCCACGGACAGCTTCACGCATGATAATCTTATCCACACGAATATCATCTGCCATAAGGATAACGATATTGTCCAGATTGGAAGGAATATCATCAATATACCGAATCAGATACAGGAGTTTCAGTACATCTACATCCTGCTGTTCGATGCCATCACCGTTGTCGGCAGCTTTTTGGCAACGTTCAATTACACGACGAATTGAACCATCCAGAAAAGTATGTACGGTATCATAAAAACGGAAGAACGGAACAAGTGCATACTCATCCTTCTCCTGAATTTTCTGTGCAGCTTCCTGGAAACCGGACAGCATGGAACGCTCACCACCGGACAGGTGTTTGCCGGAATTTCCGTGCTTGCGGATTTCAGCAAATACTTTCTGCATAATGATGAACTGATACGGCACAAATGGGAAGTTTTCGGTAAATTCCCTCGGACCGGAATAGCCTTTAATATCCAGAATCGAGCCGCTGAAGCTGAACAGGTTACGCAGAACCGAATCGTTCTGCTCATAAACGGCTTCCAAATCCGTTGTTGCTTCCGGTTTCTTTTTCAGAATACGCTTCTGGATGACTTCATCCACGGAGGAAGAAGATAAGCTCAGTCTTGTTTTGAAACGAGCCTGGATACGGGAGAACTCATCGGCACGGACTTTGATGATTTCATCAATGGCTTCCTGTCCGGTGCAGATTACCCAAATCTTACCCTCGCATTCACTTCCTATTTTCTCAGTCAGAGACTGGAGGTTCAAAAGCATATCGGTATCCGTACCAACATACTGACCAACCTCGTCAATCATAAACAGCAGACGGAAGTTGGCTGGCTTTGTATCCACATAGGCTTTCATATCTTCCACAAGCTGTGCAATAGAAATTTCTGTTGCGGTTTTATCATTGAACCACGTCTTGGCATCGTCCTCACTCATATCCAGAACTTCCATCAATGTCGGGATGATGAACTTGCCATTGAAAGCAAAAGCACGGCGCATTTCAAGCCAAGGCTTTCCTTTCTTTTCTTCAAAAACTCTGCGGAACTCCTCGGTCTTTCCCTGCTGATCAATATAACGCTCCATCATGGCAACTTTCAGGTTCTCACCGTAAAATCCCAGATGGTTGTAGAACATTTTGGCAAATACACGAAGAACCGCAGTCTTATCTTTATTGCTGAATCCCTCAATATCAATATTGAACAGAATTGTCTCGGTCTGTCCCTTTGTGGCACGATCAATCAGCATAAAGGTTGCCGGATCATCCTCAAACTTTTTACGGAAACGCTCCACACTGTGAATGCCTTTTACCTCTTTATTTTCCAAAAGATAGGAAAGCATTTTCAAGAAGTGAGATTTACCACTTCCAAAAAAACCAGAAATCCAAACACCCATATCGGCTGTCGGCTGGTCAAAAGCATCACCGTAATAATTGAAGAACGTAATGAAATGTTTCTTCAATTCTCTGGTAATGACATATTCATTTAACTCCTGCTCGATTACATCATCAGCAGCCTGATCTACTTTAATTACACCATTGATTTTGCGGTTAATGTCATCCGCAAACATATCTCGAATCATCATGGCTTTATCCCCCTTAATCTATGACATTGAATGCCCGGTAATAATCATTTGGTGTCAGACGATTAAACAGTTTTACATGACGACCATCAAACTCACCCGGATACATAACCAAAATCGGAACATCCGAAAAATACGGTTGCAAGGCTTCCAATAACGTATGGATTCTCATAAACGGGAACACCTCGCCCACACCTGTCAGCATCAGCACATCACCCGGTTCGTGTGGCTCATACTGGATTTTATCAATGAACTCTCCATTGCCGATTGCGGAGTTAAGCTGCTCCAGAAGATAAGCACTTCCGTCAGCTTCTTCCATATCGGGAATTGCATCTGTGATGTCCATATCATCGCAGATAGAGAGAAATGTTTTATATAAATTACAAACGATCAAATGGCAATCTAAGGACTGATCAGTTTCCAGCTGATTCACAAAATGACGGACAACCATTTCATTCTCCGGTTCATAACAGAAGATTCTGATATTCACCTCATTGCTGAGTCCTTTGCCTTCCAGGAACTCCGGTTCCTGAATCAATGCCCGAACTTTGTCCAGGCGTTCTTTTATGTCACTCATTGGCTACCTCCTAAGAAAAGCAATTAAACGCTGGCAGTATCGCCGTGTCGCCATTGCTTCTGATGGCATTCTCCAAAACAGGATGCAGCCATACTGGATTCAAATGATTTGCCCCCCGGTTGTCGAGATATTCTGTTTCAACAAGCACTCTGGCAATAATCTGTTTTAACTTTGTTATTGTAGTATCGCTCCAGGAAGCCACGGTATCATTCTGCTCCTGCAAACGCATAAAAAATGTATTCAAATCTATCTTACCAAAAGACGTGTCCCTTAATCTGTACTTCTCACCAATGACTGTCAGCATAAATTCCCAAACCAGTCGGCTCTGCTTCATCAAGGCATAAAGACAAATCTGTTTTGCTACATCCGTTGGCTGTGACGCAATCGCAGCAACCAGTGAATCATCTTCTAGCGCATGGAGTCGTTTGATACAGGCTTTCGCCATGCGTGTAATAGATTTTTCCGTTGGATACTGGAAAAGATTCTGCTCTACAATTTCTTTAACAATCGCATCATTTGAATTTCCTTCTGCCATTAGCTTTGCGGTAGAACGCATCTCGTAGAAAAGGAACGGCTCTCTGGTCAAAGACGCAATATAAGGATAAGAATGATCCATGTTCCCGTACCTCCTTACTGCTCCTCTTTTTTATCAGGAACAAATTCCATGATGTCTCCTACATCACAATTCAAAGCAGAACATATCTTTGACAGAATCTCTGTACTTACATTTTCATCTTTTGATAATCGAGACATCGTTGTTGTACTAACTCCTGTCATTGCACGCAAATCTTTCTTCATCATTTCTTTATCAATTAACAATTTCCACAATTTCTTGTAACTAACTGCCATTTTTTCACCTCAATCTTATTTGCTTGAAATATCTGTTCACATGGTATTTATCATCATATCATAAAAATGCGTTTCAAGCAATCTAATCTACCAAAAATCGTAATTCAATTCTGAAATATCGCATTTAAAATCACAAGAAACACATCTTAATAAGACAAGCTGAAAGTACAAGTGCCACTATATATCCGATTCCACAGAAAAATTTTATCTCGTTTATTTTCTCTGATTGCAATCTTATCCTTTTTTTCAATTTTTGCACTTTGTTCTCAGCTGTCTTTCTATTCTGTTCCGCCTGATACTTTAAACTTAACATCAGCGATAATAGACCTTTCGCTTTCAATGTCAGATTCTTATTCT
>PVMQ01000174.1_pt1 | contig 88852 bp, 70 predicted proteins | sample 1853411 | NCBI WGS metagenome assembly PVMQ01 (sample SAMN08533513, study PRJNA380276) | Human gut metagenome, whole genome shotgun sequencing project.
ACCGCCGTGTACCGAACGGTACGCACGGTGGTGTGAGAGGACGGCGGTTAGTCACTGCCTCCTACTCGATTATAAGATCAGCAAAGAAGAGGAGAAAAGCGATGAAGCACAAAGCAGTCACACAGCGTATCCTTGCATGGATGCTTGCTCTGGCATTGCTGTTTACCGGCATTCTTCCGGCAAATACAGCAAGCCTGACCGTAAATGCAGCGAGTACGACAAAAAGCAGCAATGAAATCACAACTGCAGAAGAATTTCCGACCAAAATTCCAGCAGGTGAAACCTATACACTGACGGCGGATATTAAGCTGGCAGACGGACAGCAGATCACAGATCTTGCCGGAACTCTGGACGGACATGGACATGTGATCACCCTTTCCGGGAAAGCACTGGCGGAAAACGTATCCGGTACGATCCAGAACCTAGGAGTTGCAGGATCTGTTGATGTTACTTCCGGCTATAGAGGAAGTATTGCAGACAATCTGACCGGAACCATTCAGAATTCTTATTCTCAGGCAAAGATCAATGACAACTGGAATACTGTTGGCGGACTGGCTGGAACGATAAAAGGCGGAACTGTCCGTAACTGTTACTATGCAGCAGAGCTGGAGATGATGAATGGCGGAATTGCAGCCTATGCAGCAAGTGATGCAAGATCGCAGATCTCAAACAGCTATTTTCAGTCCGGAACTATGATTGAGACAGTTGCCATGGCAGCTTCCAACGCAGATGTCAGCGACTGTGCATCCAAATCTGCTGATGAATTAAAAACAGCAGACACCGTTGCTCTGTTAAATACAGGTATCGTCGATACCGGCTATATCTTTGCAGTCTCCGAAGATGGCGGATTTCCGGTTCTGGTAAAGGGAGCGGCCGAAATCAGCTGGACACCGCTTGAAAATGCACTGAAGCAGGCAGAAGGCTATGAAGAGGAAAACTATACGGAAGAGAGCTGGAAGACACTTTCTGATGCAGTAGCAGCCGGAAATGCTTTAAAAGCAGGCGAAGAGGTGACACAGGAGCAGATCACAGCGGCAGCAAAGGCGATCACCGATGCGATCGCAGCACTGAAAAACAGACCGACGACAAAACCGGTGGCACTGCCGGAGAATGTGATCTCCATCTCTTCCCAGGCAGATTTTTCCAAGATGGACAATGCAAAAGGCAAATATTTCGTCCTGACACAGGATATCACGGTAAACAGTGATTATGAAGATAAAAGTTTTTATATGAATTATTCTCCGTTTGCCGGGGTTCTGGACGGACAGGGACATACCATTACGTTTGAAAACGCAGGCTCGCTGTTTGCAAATCTGTCAGCAGGTGCTGTGATCCAGAACCTGACGGTAAAAGGAACGATGACCGGAAGCAGCAGTAATGTGACCGGACCGTTTGGAACGACCGCCTATGGTGCTTCCATTTTGAACTGTAAAAGTGAGATCAGCGGAGCAAACGTGGCAGGATTTATCGGGAAGACCGGAGCCTATATGGGAGCAAGTGCTTCCGATGACCGTGACGGTGTGATCGCAAACTGTATCGCAGTGGGAGATACCGGAAAAGGGGCACTCTGTAACAGCAGCAGCAACAACAGCGGTGCGGCAATCGTTGAGAACTGCTACTGGCTGGATACACTGGGCAGCGGTTCCGGTGCAATGTCCGAAGAGGACATAAAAACGCTGGATCTGGTAGAAAAGTTAAATGCCAATAAAGGCGAAAACGGAACTTCCTGGGGACAGGGAAGCGACGGTTATCCATACTTTGGCGAAAATCAGGATTATACACCGGGACAGTATGAATGGCCGGAGACAGGCGAAAACAAATACGATATTGCATTTCGGGCAAATAACGAAACAGAACCGACCGTTCTGGAGAATGCAAGACTGGAAGTAAGCCCGGATGCCGTCGGAATGGCAAACATAGCCGGAACATTTTCTCTTGTGGATTATACTCTGCCGGAAGGCGAGAGCCTTTCCTGGAGCTTTCAGCAGAGAAAACCGGAACGTGCCTTTGAAATTTATGAAAATGGAACATTCTGTGTAAACGGAACCGGAACAGCAGTGCTTCAGGCAGTAAAGAACAACAGCGACGGCAGTCAGGAAATCCTGGCATCTGTAGCGATCCGTTCCAGCAGAATCCAGATGACAGATATCAAACTGTATGTGGATGGAGAAGATGTAACGGACGGAAAAGTTAAGGTACAGGGTTCTGAATACAAGCATATTACCGTAAAAGCACAGTATCAGGGCAGTGAAGAGTATCAGGATGTTTCTTACGCTTCCTTTATCTATGCAGCGGATGAAGCGGGTGCAAAACTTCTGCATAACCGCACCGATTCTTCCAGCGGCTTTTCCTTTAAAGAGACCGGAAGTGCAGTCTTTACAGTAACTGCAAAAAATCAGCCGGAAATTCACAAAACCGTGACGGTAACCTCTGCTTATGTGCCGGTAACATCCGTTGTTCCGGCAATTTCCGGCACAAAAGAAATACACAGTCGAAATGCAAACAGCGACGGACAGGAAACGGATGGCAGAGTTGCATTCAATCCAATCCTTGGTTCGGCAGTTGTCACACCGGCAAATGCAACCAATGCAGATAAAGTAATGATCACAAGTGATGATCCGGACGGAACGATCGCATACTATACAAATGGCGAAAAGGCTTATATACCGAAACAGGCCGGAACGGTAACCTTTACAGCGACGATCGAAGATACCAATCCGCAGACGGGAGAAACGAAAACAGTTTCCGGTGACAGTACGGTAACCTTTGTCTACAAAAATAACGTAAAAACCGTAGAACTTGCAGAAGAAAATAAGAATATGACGGTAGAAGCCGGCAAGAGCAGTGCAGTGTTTGCACCAATTGTCACAGGTGAACTGGATGATCAGGGATATGATGTCACGGAACCGGCTCTGAAATGGACTTACAGCCAAAGAGGTATTGCACAGGTTGTGAGAACCGGAAGCGGTTACTGGAAAAAGAACGGCGATTATAATGTGAACGATCCGGATTATGGTTCCTATCTTCCGGTGGCAGAATATCAGATTACGGGACTTTCCGAAGGAACCGTGACAGCAACCGGAACACCGATCGATGGCAAAAATAACGTAAAACCGGTAACGATCACCATTACCGTAACAAAGGGAAGCACCGCAGATATCGATGTAAAAGCAAAAGCAGAAGAAGGCATCAACAGTGCCGTAACGTACATCACAGAAAAACACAGCACAGACGGCTATGCGTATGGAGATGAATGGCTGATCTACGCACTGCTTCGCAATGGAGTTGAGATCAGCTCAGATGTGCAGGATGCTTATTATCAGTCTGCTGCAGCGGAAGTAAAGAAATGGAATGCAGACCAGAAGCCGACAGACATCGAGCGTGTTGCACTGGCACTTACGGCAATGGGCAAAGATATCACCGATGTGGACGGTACAGATCTGGTATCCATGATCTGCAATTCCGAAAAGCTGAGCGATGGATCAAATGAACTGATCTATGCACTGATGGCACTCGATGCAGCCAATGCTGCGATTCCGGCGGATGCAAAATGGTCCAGAAACACGATCATAGAAGCAATGCTTGGTTTTCAGAATGAAAACGGTGGATTCGGACTGACCGGAAAAGACAGCACCAGTGTAGATATGACGGCCATGGCACTTCAGGCCCTTGCACCTTATCAGGAGCGAACCGAAGTAAAAGAAGCGATTGATCGTGCAGTTTCCTGTTTAAAAGAGGAAATGCGTGATGATTTCGGATATGGAACTTCCGAATCTACGGCTCAGGTACTTCTGGCACTTTCCTGCCTTGGCATTGATCCGACTTCTGCAGAAGTGGGATTTGGTACACCAAACTTTAATATGATCACAAATCTGATGAAATACCACCAGAATGACGGAGGATTTTCACATCTGTCTAACCTTACAAAATCGCAGGAAATGTCAACGGTACAGGTACTGCAGGCACTTGATGCATATAAAAAAGGAACAAACACCTACTGGCTGATAAATGGTGAAAATCAGAGCGTGGCTGTCACCATCCTTGGCGATGAGGTACACGACAGCGACAAAGACGGAAAGATCCATGCATTTGTAAAGAATAACCTTCAGGTATGGGCAGCACAGAGCGAGTATCGTGTTCCGAAAAATGCAACCGCCATGGAAGCTCTGGATGCGGCACTTGCGGCCAATAAAATGACCAGTGAGAAAAAATACGGTGACACTTACATTGCATCGGTTACAAGAGCAGACGGCGTGAAACTCGGAGAGTTTACAAACGGAAGCAAATCCGGCTGGAAATACAGCGTGAACGGAACGGAACCGGATGTTGGTGCATGTGATTATACATTAAAAGACGGTGACGTTGTCATGCTGCACTATACAGACAACTATGCAAAAGAAAATACAGAAATCGATGAACAGGTAGAAAATGTTATTCGACTGATCGCAGCTCTTCCTTCCTTAGATAAGCTTACACGGAACGATCAGGAAGCAGTAAAAGCAGCAAGAGCAGCATACGACGCACTTACCGATACACAGAAAGCAAATGTGGAAAATACAGATCTGCTGGTAAAAGCGGAAGCACAGCTCAAGGCTTTACAGGATGCAAAGAAAGACGATGATAAAAAGGACAACAACAAGGGCGATAACAGCAATAACAACGGAAACAACAATACTAATACAAACAACGGCATAAACGGAAATCAGAATCCGGGCACACAGACCATTGTCAGACCGGCAAAAGTAACAAAACTGACCGTATCTTCCAAAAAGAAAAAAGCATTCCTGAAGTGGAAGAAGAACAGCAAAGCAACCGGATACGAAATCTACCGTGCCACAAAGAAAAACGGCAAGTACAAAAAGATCAGAACGATCAAAAAAGCATCTGCCGTAACATTCACAGACAGCAAAGTAAAGAAAGGCAAAACTTACTATTATAAAGTAAGAGCTTACAAGACCGTAAAAGGAAACAAAGCAAACGGAAAATTCAGTGCTGTCAGAAAAGTAAAGATTAAAAAATAGCAAAAAACGATAAAAAAAGGAGCTGCCTGCGACAGCTTTGGAAGGTTTATGTATAGTTTCCTAAAACAATCATTTACAGAAAGGAAAAGCAAGGCATGAAGAAAATGACACTTGGAAATCGTATCCTTGCCATGCTTCTGGCGTTTGTCATGATCCTGACCGGAATCGCTCCTGGCACATTCAATGCCCGGGTCGTGAAAGCAGCTGATGCGACAGAACAGAGATTTAACAGGATCTACCGTGAAGACGGCATCGTACAGGTGACAAATTCCATTTACCAGAATTCGGACAGCATACTGACGCCGAAGGAAACATCACATCGTATCAAGGCACGGAAGGCCGGTGAAGTTACAGATAACAGCCAGGTATCCGACAAAGTCGATATAGATCAGATTGTAAAAGAAGGTATCACAAGTGCATCCACCTTCCTGAACAGCCAGAACTATAAATATGAATGCAGCGGTGCATCCGACTGGTATATCATGTCAAAACTGCGTACCGGACAGACGATCAGCGATGCAGAAAAAGAAGCATACGGTCAGAGTGCTGTTTCTGTTGTTTCAAAATGGAAAGCAAACCAGAAACCGACCGATATCGCAAGAGTGGCACTGACCCTGTCTGCTATGGGCAAAGATATCACGAATGTAGGCGGTGTAAATCTTGCAGCAATGCTGTACAGTAGCGACAGACTGGAAGACGGTTCAAACGAACTGAGCTGGACACTGATCGCACTGGATGCAACCTCTCAGAAAATTCCTGCAGATGCAAAATGGGACAGAGAATCCATGATCGATGCACTGCTTGGATTCCAGAATGAAAACGGTGGTTTTGGCCTGTTTGACAACAAATCAACAGGTGTAGATATGACTGCTATGATCCTGCAGGCACTGGCACCATATGTAAAAGAAGCGAAAGTACAGACGGCGGTTGACAAAGCACTTGCATATCTGAAAGATGCTATGGACGAAGAATACGCTTATACTTCTCCCGAATCTGCCGCACAGGTTATCCTGGCACTTGCCTGCCTGAAACTGGATGCCGTGGATGCAGGTTTTGCAGCAGAATCAAAAGGTATCTTCTCAACGCTTGAGAAAAATTACCGCGTGAAAGACGGCGGTTATGCACATCTGAAAAATGGTGTTGCCAATGCAATGGCTTCTTACCAGATCATGGAAGCATACGAAGCATACAGAAGATTTAAAGCATCCGAAGAAGGCTACTGGGATATGAACTCCCTGAAACCAAGTACACCGGAGACGCCGTCTACCACGGAAACACCGAACACACCGGAGACGCCGTCTACTTCGGAAACACCGGGCACACCGGAGACGCCATCCACGGATAAGACACCGGAAACACCGACCACAGAAAAACCGGCGAAGAAACCGGCCAGACCTGTGATCAGAAAGGCAGCAGCAGGAAAGAAAAAAGCAACTCTGACCTGGAAAAAAGTCAAGGGTGCAGCCGGATATCAGGTATATCGTTCCATGCGTAAAAACGGCAAATACGTTTGCGTGAAGAAAAACCTGAAGGCAGCAAAATACACAGACAAAAAGTTGAAAAAGGGCAAAACTTACTATTACAAAGTACGTGCATATAAAAAAGTCAACGGAAAGACCATTACTGGTGCATATTCTGCCATACGTAAAGTTAAGGTAAAATAAAGTCACAGAGAAACACAAAAACAGGAGTATGGATACGCTCTTCGGCAGAAGGAGTGTTCCATACTTCTTCCTGTTTTATAGGAAGGAGTCCATATTTTGAATATAAGAAGACGCACAAAGAATATTATTGCTGCTCTGCTTGCCATGGTTTTATGCCTGACAGGATTTCTGCCGTCATCCGGCATGCAGACAGTCAGAGCAGAAGAAAAAGAAGCAAAGATCTGGTTTAAAGACAGCGAAGATAACGCAGACAGTGGTAAAGCCACGTTTGTATCGGACAAGGGCGGAATCGTTTATGCATCCGTAGAAAAATTTACCGTTGGACAGGGCTATCTGATCGAGCCAACGGAAGTTTCCTTTGAAGCCGGAGAGACTTATGCAGATATCATCGAAAAAATTCTGAAAGCAAACGGCTATACTTACGATGCACAGAACACCGGAATGGGATTCTATCTGGCAGAGATCGACCATGCAGACAGCGGTGTACTGAATATTCCGCAGTGTATTTCAAATATGTCAGAAGATGCACCGACCAATGACAAACACAAGTCGAATCCGTATAAAGATACGCAGGGGCTTGGTGAATTTTCATACTCCAATTATTCTGGATGGTATTATTTCGTAAACAACGAAAATCCGGGCCTTGGAATGGGCGGGGTAAAAGCCAAAGACGGAGATGTGGTGCGTTATCAGTTCACACTCTACGGACTCGGTGCAGACCTGGGAGATAAGCCAAGTGATCAGACAGGCGGTATCAAAGCACTGGAACTGCCGAACAAAGATTCCGTCACCAAAAATCTGGCACTTATGAGACAGATCCTGGCAAAAGATGACAAGGCTGATCCGGAAGGTATATACAAAAACGTTCTGAAAATCGTAATCAATATGGACAGCACAAAAGAACAGTTTGCTCAGGCAGAGCAGAGAGTGTCCGCCTGGCTTGCAGAGTATCCGCAAAAAAAAGCAGAGCGTGACAGGGCAGAAAAGGAAAAAGCAGAGCGTGAGAAAGCCGCAAAGGAGGCAGCACTCCGGAAAAAATATACACCGGCCAAAACGACACTGAGATCCATCAAAAATGCCGGCAAAAACAAAGTCCGACTCACCTGGAAAAAAATATACAAGGCTACCGGTTACGAAATCTACCGCAGCACAAAGAAAAAAGGCACTTACAAAAAAATAAAAACCATCAGCAAAAACAAAACCGTATCTTTCGTGACCAAACTGCCAAAAAAGAAAGGAACTTGTTACTTCAAAGTCCGCACGTATCGCAGAGCCGAAGGCAAAGTTTTTTACGGCAAAGATTCCGCTGTGAAAAGCAAAAAAGTAAAATAGAGAAAATATATCAATATCCAGACGTCCATCCGGAGAGCAGATCTCCGGGTGGACGTTTTTTGTGCTTCTGATACCTGTATAAGAAGAATATGTCATGCGATGCATGACGTGCACCTTGCAGCAAGAATGTCAGAGGGATTCTTGGACAGATGTAAATAAAAAATAAATTTCAAGTCGAACGCACGTGAGACTTGGCACGCGATTCTGGTCAGCTTTGCTGACATTTACCCAACAGAATCGCTGTGCATCCTCGCGGAGCGTTTATCTCAGTCGGAGATTGTACTCCCACTGAGAAAGACTTGTTATTACTCACCACTTGCAGAAGTGGGAGTCTTCTCGACTGAGACAAACAGTATATAGCAGTTGACAACAGTACTAAACTGTTATATACTGTTTGCAACAAAAGCAAAGAAATGGAGGAATCTATGAAACTGATCATCAACAATTCTTCCATGCAGCCAATCTATGAGCAGATCTGCACACAGATCAAGAATAAAATCTTAAGCGGTGAACTGAGACAGGAGGAGATGCTTCCCTCTGTGAGAACCTTCGCGAAAGAACTGAGGGTCAGTGCGTTGACGGTAAAAAAAGCTTACGATGCTCTGGAACAGGAGGGCTTCATCGTTACAGTGCATGGAAAAGGAAGCTTTGTATCCGGAGTCAATCAAGAGCTTCGCATGGAAGAAAAAAGAAAAGAAGTAGAAACGGATCTGGAACAGGCGATCCGCAAAGCAAGGAGCTGCGGCATGACAGAAGCAGAGATACGGGAGCTGTTTGAGCTGATCTTGGAAGATTAGGAGGAGAAGAGGATGGAAGAGATTTTGCTGGATTTAAAAAATGTCAGGAAACAATATGCAAATTTTTCACTGGAATGTTCGATGCAGGTAAAGCGTGGAAGTATCACCGGGCTGATCGGTGCAAACGGAGCCGGAAAGACGACCATTTTCAAAGCATCACTGGGACTGATCCATACAGACGGCGGTGAGATCCGGATGATGGGGAAGACACCGCAGCAGCTGACAAACGAAGAATGGGAAAAGATCGGAGTGGTACTTTCCGATGCGACCTTTCCGAATATTCTGACAGCGGAAGATGCAGGTGCGATCCTGAAAAAGATGTATCATCGGTTTGATAAAGCAGATTTCGAAGAGAAATGCAGAACATTCGATATCCCGATGAATAAAAAGATGAAAGAAATGTCAACCGGAATGAAGGCAAAACTGAAAATTCTGATGGCAATGTCTCATCAGGCAGAAATTCTGATACTAGATGAGCCGACCTCCGGTCTGGATGTGATGGCAAGAGAGGGGATTCTGGATGCTCTGCGTGCCTATATGGAGCAGGAAGAGAGGGCAATTCTGATCAGTTCACATATTTCCGGGGATCTGGAAAATCTCTGCGATGATCTTTATCTGATCGATCAGGGAAAAATCCGTCTGCACGAAGATACCGATGTTCTGCTGGATCAATACGGTATTTTAAAAGTGACCGAATCCGAATTTGCGGCACTGGATAAACAATATATTCTGGCATACTGCAAAGAAGATTTTGGATATCGCTGTCTCACCGATCAGAAACAATATTACATGGAAAATATGCCGCAGATCGTGATTGAAAAGGGAACGATCGATGAAGTGATGAAAACCATGTTAAAAGGCAGCAGCCGGAAAGGAGTATCGTTATGAGAGGATTGTTCGAAAAAGATATCAGAATAATAAAAAATCAGAAAAAAATGATGCTGATCTTTGCTGGAATGGGAGTTTTACTGCTTCTGTCAGGGGTGGAGATTTCCTTTATCCTGCCTTATATGGCATCCGTGATGACGAGCGTTGCGATCAGCACGATCAGTTATGACAGCATGGACAATGGAAACAGCTTTCTCTTTACCCTTCCGGTCAGAAGAAAAGACTATGCAACAGAAAAATATTTCTTTGTATGCGGATTCGGAGCAGTTTCCGCACTGATCGTAGCTATCGCCTGTGGGATTCTTCTGCTGGTTAGAAAAAGCGAAATGACAGCAGGTGTCCTTGGCGTAGAGACAATGATATGTCTGCTGATTGTGCTTCTCCTTGCAGATCTGCTGGTTCCATTACAGATCAAATTCGGGGCAGAAAAATCAAAGATCGTGATTCTGGCAACGGTTGGTATTCTGGTTCTGGGCTTTGAAATTATGAAAAATCTGGATCAGTACATGCAGGGAATCAGTAGCTGGGGCAGAAATTTATGGCAGATCATCAGCAGTTATAAAATTTTGTTTGGCATTGCCGGAATCCTTTTGGTCGCATTGCTTACCTTCATATCCTGGACGATCTCCTGCCGTGTGCTGGAAAAGCAGGAAATGTAAAAAATATCAGGTCCAAAGGTCAAGAAAAAGAGAAATAGTACTTGACCGGAGGACCTGTTTTTGCTAAAGTTATATTACGATATAGTAATAGGAGCTGCCTGAATCCCACCGGTTCCTGAACTATAAGAATATAATATAACAGGAGGTAAAAACAATGGGTTGGTATGGATTATCCGATTCTGAACATGAAATCATGAAGTACATCTGGAAACATGAAGAGGTAACATTAAGAGAGGTGGTAGCCTGGCTGGAAAACAGAGGCTATACGTGGAAGCAGCAGACGGTCTATACGCTTCTGAACCGCCTGATAGATAAAGGTGCGATCACAGCGATCAAGAAAGGAAATTATCGCTTATATTATCCGGCGATCACAGAAGATGAGCTGATCGGACAGTGGACGGAAAATCTGGTAGAGAATGAATACCAGGGATCCCTGAAGAACTTTCTGCTGGCATTCACCAGAAGAAAATCACTGACCAGAACAGAGGCAGATGAGCTCCGCAAAATTTTAGACGAAAAAGAAGAATAAAGCGAAAATAAGGGGGCAAAGGAGAAGAAATATGTGGGATTTGCCGATATATATGGGACTGGTCGGAAGCGTAGCATATGTTGCGTATAAATTGCTATACCTAATGACAGGAAAAGAAAAACTGAGTGCATCCGGTCACTGGATTCTGCTGCGACTTGTGATGGCATTTTACCTGCTTCCGTTTCCGCTGCTGTCAGAGCCGTTAAAGAGAATGATAAGAGACTTATCTGACAAAGATATTCTCTTTCGGAAAGTAAATACAGGAGTGCGATGGGAAGATGTTTCAAAAACATTTTATATAGGAAATGACGGGTATATGACATTTGGAAAAATGGCAACCTGGAAACGAAATATTTTGATAACAGGAGTTGTTGTTTTTCTGATCTATATGCTGCATTTTCTGAAAACTTACCGGGAATGTCGCAGACTGGCACACCGGATTCCGGGGCAGAAGCCAAAGAATGATCTGGATGATGCTAGCAGCCGGATTGCCAGGAAGTATCATGTAACCATAAAATATGTCCCGGAAAAATGCGGTTCTTTTACGCAGGGGATCAGGCGTCCGACCGTTGTGATCGCACAGTCCGAAGATGAAAAAGCAACACAGTATCAGACCAGGCATGAAATGACACACATCAGGTATCACCATACCTTCTGGTCACATCTTGCCTTTCTGGTAAATGCAGTCCATTTCTGGAACCCACTGGCTTACCTTTTTTATCAGGAAGTGCGTCAGTGCATTGAATTGCATTGCGATGAGAAAGTATGTCAGTCACTGACAAGAGAAGAATGTATCGAATATGGAAAACGGATACTGGATGCAGCAGTGCAGGATTCCAATACCGGTGTGCTGAATTTCAGAGGAAAGATCCGTTATCATAATATGGAGGAGAGAATCAAAATGATCAAAAGAAAACCGAAAAACAGAAAAGGAATCTTGCTGGCAGCGTTGCTGCTGATGTCCGCAGCTACCGCAATCCCGGTACTGGCATATGAAAGCCCGAAGGTTGTATACGATGAAGAACTTGAAGCTGGAGAAGTATTGACTGATGTAGTCTTTGTTCCAGACGGAACAGAGCTTGTGAACAAACCGGATTGGTATGTAGACGGGATTCCAACGGGAGAGATTCCGTTTATCACAACGAATGCTTATTTTATGGATGAAGCTGGAAATATCACCTATCTTTCAGAAGAAGATGTAAGTGTGCAGGCGATATGCAGCCATTCTTTTGAAAGTGGAATAGTCAGGACACATAAAAAAAATGCAGCGGGCGGCTGTACGATAATAGAATATAGTTGCCAGCAATGTACAAAATGTGGTTACATAAAAAATAAGGTAGAACAAAGCAGAACTACGAAAAAAACGTGTCCACATAAATAATAGTTCCAGATCCCCTTTGAACAGAAATAGAGGATAGTGATAAAATCCCATTGGACAAAAAAGATAAAAACAGAAATGTCTGATGGGATTTTTTGTAAATATTATCAGAAATAAGTAGGAACGTTGCTCCTTATCGAAAGAAATATTTTGTTATTTTGCATAATGCCATTGACAAAAAATAAAATAAACAGTATACTACAAATAAGTAATAAAAAACAAAAGAAAGGAGTTGGTGGATGAGAGAAAACAAAGAAAAATAAAATAGAACAAGTGGGTAAGCAAAAACAGGAGCATGAAAACAGATTTTATACTTCGACAAAAAATAAAAGTGGATTTATACTGTGAAATATGAAACAAATGTAGTGTATTACGAAAGGAGAAAGCTATATGAATAAATGGAAGAAGGTAGTAGGAAATGTTATGGTAGCAAGTATGATATTGACGAATACTTCAGCAATATCAGTCGCAGCAAAAGAAACAGAAGCGGAAAAACAGTATGTTATTCTTGCAGAAAATGATGCATATGAAACAATGGGATCAGAACTGCCGGAAGATGCAGAAAAAGAGACACTGGAAAGTGACACAAGTCTGGTTGTTGCTACATTAACAGAAAAAGAAGCAAGACAGATTGAAAAAAAAGAGAATGTGATCATTGAAGAAGATGTTCTGCTGAAAGCAAGTGAAGAAGATGATAAAGAATATTCTGCAGAAGAGAAAAGAAAACGCAGACAGGAAATCAAAGAAAAGAAGAAAAAGAGCTTAGAGGAGGCAGAAGAAACAGAAGATTCTGAGAAAGAGAAAACGGAATGGAATCTTCAGGCGATCCGTGCAGAAAATCTGGATGTAAGTAAAGATGCGAACGGAAAAATTAAAGTGGCAGTATTAGACTCCGGTATTGACTATGTAACAGGAATCGATATTGCCGGAAGTGTAAATTTTGTGGAAGAGGACGAGGATATTCTTCCAATCTTTCAGGATATGACAGGACATGGAACCGGAATTGCAAGCATTATTGCTGCAAATGGAGAAAACGACATTAAGGGTATTAATCCTGATGTGGAAGTATATTCCGTTAAAATTTTGGACAAAGAGAATTCAGCTACACTCAGCCGAGTGATCAGAGGAATTTACTGGTGTATAGAAAATAATATCAATATTATAAATATGAGTTTCGGAACAAATGTGTATTCCGCAGCTTTAGAACAGGCTGTCAAAGATGCCTATGATGCTGGAATCTTAATGATCGGTGCAGCCGGAAATGAAGGAGAAAGCGTTGAATATCCGGCGGCGTTTGAGGAAGTAATGGCAGTTGCAGCGACAGATGAAGAAGCCAATATCAGCGATTTCAGCAACAGAGGAGATGAGCTTGAAATTGCAGCACCGGGAGAGAAAGTAAAAGTGTCAGGTTTCTTTGACGGAACTTCTGTAACACACGGAACAAGTATTGCCGTACCTCATGTTGTCGGAGTGGCTTCTCTGGTATGGGAAAAAGATTTAAATAAAAGCAGTGAATTTGTAAGACAGCTTATCGAGCAGAGTGCAAAACAGATTGACAACATTAATGAATGTGGTTTGCTGGATGCTGAAAATACATTGAAAAATTATGAAGAGTTTGAGAAGATTTTTGACGAAGAGCAGGGAAAAGTTTTCAGACGACTGGAAGAAAATCAGCAGGCGCCGGAGCGTTTTGAAGAGATCAGTGAAGATCAGGCATACGTAGAAGGCAGATGGCATGGAACAGACCATCAGGCAGCCGTTGATAAAGGAGCAGTTGGTTTTACTACAGAAGCGATCACTAATATTAAAAAGGGAATCGTCTATCCAGATGGAAAGGCATCAGGATGGCAGAGTGGACAGGATAATTCACGATGGCATGGAAAATGGGAAGACTTTAATGATCACTATGAAATTAATTATGTGGCGGCATGTGATATGGTGACCTATACAGCTACAAATGATGGAGCAGTTGATACGGATTTTACATATGAGGATTATCCAGGATTATCTAAGAAGGTGTATAATGATCTGAAAAAGGATATTAACGGATTGCAGAGCAAATACAGTACGCTGCTTACAACAGATACACCGGAAAACAGGAAATATTTTCTTTATGGATGTGGTCTGCATATTATAACAGATGCTTTTGCACATTCGACTACGAAAAAAGACGGAACTATTATTGGACACAGCTATAATAACGGAACATATCCAGACAAGACCAGCTATCATCACAGACGCTATCAGACAGCAGTAAAAGTGGTAGAATATGCATTAAAAAGTTTACAAGATGATATATATTGTGACGGTGAAGAAGTGGTTAAAGCTTTGAAGCAGATATACACAGACAAAGCAACCTATAAAATGATAAAGATCAAAAAATATGTGAATGATAATGGATATTCGAATGCAATCTTAAGCAAAGTGAATATTGATACGCCTAAAATACCATAAAACATATTTTGTGCAAACAAAACAACAAAGAAACATAAACAAAATGTAAATTATCAGAAATACACAAAAATGTAGCAAAAAAAGCATTGACAATTCTTTCAAAGAAAGATATATTACAGTTACGAAGTACGAAAAACAAATATCAAGGAGGAAAAAGGATGGGAATGAAAAAATTAAAGAAAGCGGCGATGATAGCTGCAGCAAGTATGTTTGTACTGATGATGCCGATGATCCAGACACATGCAGCACCGACGGATGTGATCGAAAACAATGAGAGCGGTATTCCGGATAGGACACTTTATCAGAATATTCTGAAGGTACTTGGCAAGCAAAGTACCGATACTTTTACAGAGCAGGAAGCATCCAGCGTGGAAGAACTGGAAATTGTCGATTATAAAAAAATACCTATGGAAAGCCTGAAAGGAATCGGTTATCTGACAAATCTGGAAACTCTGAAAATCCAGGATCAGTGGCAGCTTTCCAGTCTGGAAGGTCTGGATGGAAGACTGAAAAAACTTGATGCACTGAATGTATCGTATAGCGGTATTACAAGCATAAAAGAAGTAGCAAACCTGCCATCGCTGGTCTATCTTACTTTTGTGGGAGATAAGATCAGCAGTCTGGATGGAATTCAGGGACTGAAAAATCTTCGTTCTCTGAATGTTTACGGTAATCGACTGACCAGCCTTCAGGGGATTGAAGGTGCAGTAAACCTGGAAGATATTTTTCTATATGACAATCAGCTGACCAGCCTGAAAGGAATTGAAAATCTCACTAAGCTTAAAAAACTGGAAGTCGGAAAAAATCGACTCAAGAACCTGAAAGGGATCGAGAAACTGACAAATCTGGAAGAGCTTGGTGTTTCAGAAAACAGACTGACAGATATAAAAGAAATCAAAAATCTGAAAAAGTTGGAACGGATATATGCATTTTGCAATAAAATCAAGACTTTACCGAACCTGAAACAGTTCAGCAAACTGAAGTATGTATTTTGCGATTTTTCAGATAATCTTCTTTCCGAAAAAGAACTGGCAGCCAAACTTCCGAAAAGATTTTTGACAAGCGGTAAGGACAAAAAGGCATGGCTGGCAGATCAGAAAGAGTTCCAGAAATTAAAACGCACGATCAAGCTGGCAAATCCAAAGAAGAAAAACGAGATTTCCGTAAAAACAAAAGAGATATCCGGCTATGCATTTCCGGAAGCATACGTTGAACTGAAAAATCTGAAAACAGGAAAGACAAGCAAATGCGTGAAGGCAGATAAGAACGGATACTTCAAACTGAAAAAACTGAACCTGAAAAAATGGGGCGGAGCAAAAGTTCAGGTAAACCTCTACAAATACAGTAAACAACAGAAGAGAAACGTTCGGGTAGTCTGCAATACCGTTCTGAAGGTGAAAAAGAAATAAAAATGTAATATTATAAAAAGAAGGGAAGTGTAGTAAATGCGAAACAACGTAAGAAAAAAGATGAGACTGCTGTGTTTGCTGTTTGCTATGGTCTTGCTGGCAGGAGTTCCGGCAGCAGCAAAGGATAAAAAGAATCAAAAGCAAAAAGCAGCGTCAGAAACTGCTGTGAAAAAAGAAATGGTCTGCAAAACGAACGGAACCATTTACCAGTGGAAAAATGATTCCTGGCGAATCAAAAAGAAAACGATTCGTACCAAAAAAGAATTTAAAAAGTTCCAGACGGTGCTGAAGAAAAAGCAGGAAAAAGGCCTCAGAAAAATGTTAAAAAAACAGTATGCCGGAACGAATTTCAGGAAAAAGAGCATCGTGCTTGTTCCGCAGCTGCTTTCACCATATATGAATTATAAGTATAAGGGCATGGTAACAAAGTTCGATGCAAAAGGAAAACTGGTCGGTGAAATCCAGATCGAGAGAAGCGGAGACATGGATAAACCAGGCGTGTCCTATCCGGCAATCGTGAAAACATATGTGGTGGTTGTACGAGTTCCGAAAGCACAGGAAGCAATGATTGATTATTATCAGATTGCGTTTCAGGATTAAAGCAGAATCACTGCACATTCTACACTTCGTTCCGGTCGGCACAAAACCATTGTCCACTGGACAATGTGTGCCCTCGCGGAGCGTTTATCTCAGTCGGAGATTGTACTCCCACTGAGAAAGACTTGTTATTACTCACCACTTGCAGAAGTGGGAGTCTTCTCGACTGAGATAAACAGTTTACTAAAAAACAATAAAAAATTGAATAAAATCTATAGAATGAAAACAAAATCTATAGAATGTATTATGGAAAGGATCAGAAAAAACTGATAGTCTGTAAGAGAAATGAAAACCCGAAAACCGGTGCGTACAGCACCGGGATCTATAAACAAAGAAAGGATGGGGAAAGGGAATGAAAGAACACAGACAACTCAGAAAATTCTGGTCCTTTTTACTGGCGTTTGCCATGGTGTTTACCACAGCAGTCGGAAACATCGGACCAGTCGTTATGGCAGCAGATGATGATACGTTTGTAGAAGTCACTGTTCCAAACGGAGATTTTGAATCTCAGACCACAGGCTGGACGTTTAACGGAACCGAAGGCACAAACGGAGACACGAAGTACTGGCGTGTTTTCAAAAATGAATGGGCACAGAATAATAAGACAAACTGGTATGAGGCATACAGCCATACCGGAGATGAAGACAGTTTTTCTTTTACACAGACAATCGAAGGACTGGTTCCTGGTACTTACAAAGCTTCAGTTGAGGCTGCAGGTGGAAATGACAAAGGAAGTCTGACTGCTTCTCTGATGGCAGGAAATAAAAGTGTATCGGTTCGTCCGACCGCATGGGACAAATGGACAACTTACACAACCGATACTTTTGAAGTCGGCGAAGACGGAAAATGTACGGTCAGCTTTTCCGTAGCTCTGACCAACGAGTACATCAATCTGGACAACGTAAAACTTTACCGTAAATCTGAAGCAAGACCAAAGACGGTAGATAAAGTTGCAGATATCACAAAGAAAGTGACCGTTGGAAGTACCTTTACCGCACCGACACAGGCAACCGTTCTGTATACAGACGGAACAAATGCACTGTTTGATGTGACATGGAACAGCGATGAGCTTGCAAAGGTAGATACCCAAACAGCAGGCAGGACATTCACGGTAAAGGGAAAAGTTACCGTAGAAGGAACCACATACGATGCAGTGATGAACGTAGAGGTTCTGGATGCATCCGGTCTGGTTCAGGAAGTTCCGGAAGGTTCTCTTGGATCCGTTGATTTTGATGCAAACTGGCAGTTCTATCTGGCAACGAGAACACCAAAAGTCGCTGATGGCGGTTTCGCAGCGGCAGGTGTCAAAGATGCCGGAGATTACACAACAGACGAGATTGTTGATCCGAGTTTCAATGACCTCGGATGGAGAACGGTAGATGTTCCGCATGATTTCAGTATTGAAGGTGAAAAAGTAAAGAGTTCTTCCGATGCACAGGCTTATCTGGAAGGCGGACTTGGCTATTACCGTAAGAGATTTACCGTGCCGGCATCCATGTCCGGAAACAAGACAATTTCTCTTGACTTTGAAGGCGTATATCAGAACAGCGTTGTTTACTTAAACGGTGAGAAGATCGGCAGCTATCCGAGCGGTTATACCGGATTTGCACTGGATATCACGAAAAAAGTAAAATACGGCGAAGAGAACGTACTGGTTGTGAAAGTACAGAACATGTCACCGTCCGGCCGCTGGTACACAGGCAGTGGTATCATCCGCCCGGTACATCTGCTGATCGACAATCAGGCACATTTCAACCGCAACGGCATCACACTGACAACCCCGACTCTGGAGGACGATTATACAGCATCCAAGACAGGTGCACTGAATATAGAAGCAACCGGTTATTCTGATTCTACAAACTCCAACGTTTATATGGAAGTAACCGTGCTGGATGCAGATGGCAAAGAAGTAGCAAAGAAGAGTACAGAGAAAACAGCGATCAACCCAAGTACTGCATTTACCCTGTCTTTGAAAGACAGAGATGCTGTTGAGGTTTCCAATGTAAATCTCTGGTATCCGTGGAACCTGGGTACACCGTATCTGTATAAGGTAAAAGTAGATCTTTATCAGGAGATCAACGGTTCTTCTGATGGATATCAGCTGATCGATACGGAAGAAACCGAATACGGATTCCGCTGGGTAAAAGTCAAAGAGACGACCAGTGATCCGACAAGCGGTGGTTTATATGTAAACGGACAGTATACAAAAGTCCAGGGTGTTGACCTGCATCACGATTCCGGTGCATTAGGTGCAGCAAGCTACAGCGATGCTTATGACCGTGAATTTGACAAACTGATGGCAATGGGTGTCAATGCATACCGTACTTCTCACTGCCCGCCATCCAAACAGGCGATCGAAGTCTGCAGAAGAAAAGGTATCCTTGTGGTAGAGGAAGCTTTTGACGGATGGGGAAGAGCAAAGGCAACGTATGATTTTGGTAATTTCTTCTTCCAGGAAGTACCGTCTGACTGGGCAGGACTGAAACCGAACGGTTATACACAGCTTCCGACACCAGGCGTAAACTACGATGGTGCAAAACTGACCTGGAGTGACTGGGTCGTACAGGAAATGGTAAACCGCGATAAGAATGAACCTTCTGTGATCGCATGGTCGATCGGTAATGAAGTCCGCGGCGTGGGCAGCAAACCATCCTGGTATGATGTTTCCAAATACGATCTGCTTGGCGTAAATCCAGGAGGCATGAATGAATATACCGAGGCAGTTCGTCTGATGGGCAATGTCAATGCAGCAGACGGCACACGTTACGTGCTGATGGGCGGTGACCAGGAGCGTAGTGTTCCGGCAGTAACCAACGTATGGGGTTATGTAAACCAGGTACTGGACGGATACGGACTGAACTACAATACAGCAAAATCCGTAGACGGACTGATCAGCAGATACGCTATCGGTGATGGCACACTGCTTGAAAAAGCAACAAAGACCTTCTTCTTCGAGTCCGAGTCTTCTTCTCAGACTTCATCAAGAGGTGTTTACCTGGATCCGCAGTTTACGAACACCGGTATCAATCAGACTCCGGGCAAACGAGGCGGTTCCAACTATGACAACGACTTTGCATCCTGGACGATGTCCAATGAATATGGTCTGAAAAAAGACCGTGACCGCAAGAGCTTTATCGGACAGTTTATCTGGACCGGATTTGATTACCTCGGCGAGCCGACACCGTACAGTGTTTACCCGGTAGGTGTATCTTCCTTCGGTACGATCGACACCGCAGGTTTTGCAAAAGATTCCTTCTATTTATATCAGAGCCAGTGGACAAGCACGCCGATGGTACATCTGCTTCCGACCAACTGGGATCAGTGGCATGACGGCGAAGAAGTAGAAGTCTGGGTAAATACCAACCAGCCAAGTGCAGAGCTGTTCTTAAACGGCGAGTCTCTCGGCAAGAAGAGTTTCGATGAAAAAGAAACAGCTTATGGTAAGAAATATTATGAAACATCAGAAAAAACACAGGACGATAAGACCTGGGGTGACAGCACCAACCCTGGCGGTTACACCAGCAACGGAGCAGTTCTTGATGACGGCGAGTTAAATTCCGGAAAACTGCACCTGACCTGGAAAGTTCCGTATCAGGCAGGTACACTGGAAGTAAAAGCCTATGACAAAAATGGCAAAGTAGTGGCAACAGACAGTGTAAGCACATCTTCCACACCGTATACCATTTCGGCAGTGGCAGATAAGACCGTTCTCAAAGCAGACGGAACCAGCCTTTCTTATGTAGAATGTACCGTAGTCGATGAAAATGGAAATATGGTACCGGATGCAGATAACCTGGTGAAATTTGCAGTCAGCGGAAAAGCTTCCATCGTCGGCGTGGACAACGGAAAACAGGAAAGTGCAGAACTCTATAAATACGATAACGTAGATAAGAGCAGCTATTCTGAAAGAATGGCTTACAACGGAAAAGTACTCGTGATTCTGAAATCAGAAAAAGAAGCAGGAGATGCTCTGCTCACCATTTCTTCTGACAATTTAAAGACAACACAGGTCGCACTGAAAGTAACAGCAGACGGAACTGGAGATGCACCGAAGGCAGCAGAAGTGACCGGAACCGAAAAATCGGTTGATGCAGTGAATGTAACGGTACCGACCGGTATGAGTGTGACACTTCCGTCTGTAGTAAAAGTAAACTATACAGGCAGTGCAGGGGATTACAGCCTGCTGAAAAAAGTAACCTGGTCTGAAGTAAAAGACGGAAAAGCAGAAGGAACGATCGAGGGCAGCAAGCTTACCGCACAGGCAGCGATTACCGAAAGTGATGATGCAGCAACCGATGTGGAACTGGCAGCAGGCAAAGCAAGTGCAACGGCATCCTTCACAGGATCTGATAAGAATTATCCGCAGAATATGCTGGATGGAAATGACAGCACAAGCTGGACCAATGCTTACAGCAGAGGTGCATCGGTACTGCTTCCTGCAAACAGTGCATCCAGAAAGAATGAATATGTAGAATTTGACTGGGAAGAAGCCCAGGTGCTCAACCAGATCACCCTGAACTTCAAAGAGAGCCGCTACTGTGCAATCCCGAAAGTGCTGGAAGCACAGTACTGGAACGGTGCAGACTGGGCACCGGTATCCGCACAGAGTACCGTGAAAGAATCCGGAGCACCGGCAGTGATGCAGTTCAAACCGGTTTACACAACAAAAGTCCGTGTGTACATGGAAAATGCAACACCTTATACAACATCCGGCAACATGGAGATCACAGAAGCATCTGTGAAATTAAGTACCGAAAAGCTTGGTGCACGCCTGGTACTCGAAGGCGAAGATGCTGTGGTACAGGGCAAGAACCTGACAATGAACGCAAAACTTGCAAACCTTTCCTCAGACAACCTGTTAGGTGAAGTAAGCTTCCGCGTTTCCTATGATGCAGATGTCTTTGAAGCACCAACAGTTGTATTGAAAGATGGCATCGAAGGTACGCTGACAAGCACAGAAGCAGACGGAAAGATTCTTTACACACTGAAAAATGAAGCTGGAATCCCGGCATCTACAAGTAATTTTGCAACGATCACCATGAAAGCAAAAGCAGATGCACAGCCTGGCAGCTACAGCGTAGGACTGGAAAATGTGACAGCAAAAGATACCACAGGAGCATCTGCAGATCTGACAAGCACAGCGATCACCGTTAAAGTAAATGAGCGTCCGATCACCGGAGAAGTGACCTACCTTTCTGACATTGACTGGAAATATGCACAGTCCGGATGGGAAAGTGTCATGAAAAATCAGTACTGTAACGGAGCAGCTTCCGGAGCGATCTCTTTGAGTGTCGATGGCGAACAGACTTACTTTAGTAAAGGTCTTGGTGCAAACGCAGATGCAACAGTTGAGTATGATGTATCTTCTTACAAGGCACAGTTAGAAGAAAACGAAAAACTTTATTTCCAGGCATATGTCGGCATTGACTATTTCAAGACAGCAAAGAAACAGAACGGTGATGGTGTTTATTTCGTAATCTATGACGGTGAAGTAGATGCAGATGGAAATATCCAGGGAACAGAGATTTATCGCTCTGCGAAATTAGACAGCTATAGCGATGCAGAACATATCAGCATTGATATTTCCGGTATCCAGAAAAATCTGGTTCTGTTCATGGATAAAGTCGAAAATAATGCACACGATAATGGCGACTGGGCAGATGCAAAACTGATCCATACACCGGATCCGAATGCAGCAGATAAAAATGAACTGAAACAGACACTTGACATTGCAAAAGCATTAAAAGAAGCAGATTATACCGTAGAATCCTACAAAGCACTGCAGAAAGCACTTGCGGATGCACAGGCTGTATATGCAGACAAAAAGGCAACGCAGGAGGCGGTCAATGCACAGGCAGCTGCACTGCAGGCAGCCGTACAGGGACTGAAAGTTCCGGATGCAGCAGATTATCAGGAAGTTTTAAAGAAACTTCAGAATAAAGAAAACGAGCTGACACAGAAGGATGAAGAGCTGAAGACAGCAAATGCAAAAGTGACAGAACTGCAGAGCGAACTGAAAACGGCACAGGATGATCTGAAAAAACTTCAGGACAGCGTGGATGCCAAAGAATCTGAAATCGCAGCCAAAGAAGCTGAGATCACAAAACTGAACGGTGAACTGGCTTCCGCAAAAGAAGAAGTAAACACGCTGAAGAAGGAAAAAACAGATCTTGAGAAATCTGTAAATGATTACAGAGCACGTATCCTAGAGCTGGAAGCTGCTGCTAAGAAGCAGAAAGAAGAAAGCGATGCAGCTTACAAGAAACTGCAGGAAGAAAAAGAAGCAGCAGAAGCAGCACTGAAACAGGCTCAGGCTGAGATCGAGAGACTCAAAGCACAGCAGAGTCAGGAAGAGCCAAAACCGGAAAAAACACTGAAAGTCGGAGATACCGTTACATCCGGAAATGTGAAATACCGTGTGATCAATGCACAGAAGAAACTGGCAGAGGCATACGGCGTAGATTCCAGAAGAGCACGTACCCTGAAAGTAGCAGCAGCCGTGACAATAAGCGGTGAAAAAGTGAGCGTAACATCAATCGCAGCAAATGCATTCAAGGGTATGAAGAAACTGGAAAAAGTGACGATTGGAACAAACGTTTCCAAGATTGGCAAGAATGCATTCTCAGGCGACAGCAAACTGAAGAGCATCCAGATCAAGAGCAAGAAACTGACTTCCGTAGGCAAGGGAGCACTGAAGAGCATCTCTGCAAAAGCAGTCATCAAAGTGCCGAAGAGCAAAAAGAAAGCCTACACATCCCTGCTGAAGGGCAAAGGTCAGAAAAAGAGCGTAAAGATCAAATAGTGTGACAACAAAAACTTCATCTTAGCTGAAGTTTAACAGCAAAAAGAAATACACCGCATGAAAACGTGCGGTGTATTTCTTTGGCAAAAAAACGACAGAACCGAATAAAGCAGTCCTGCCGTTTGGGTTTTGATATTTTAATTTACTCTGTGATAATGGTTCCGGTCTTGCCTTTCAGGGCATCGATGGCATTTTCCAGATTTGTGATGATTGCAGAGCGTCCTCTTCCGGCTGTGATAAAATCAACGGAAGCACAGATCTTTGGAAGCATGGAATTTACACCGAACTGATCGGCTGCGATATGTTCTTTTGCTTCTTCTACCGTAATATGTTCCAGAAATCTCGGATGCTCGGTGTCACGGTCAATGTCAACCATCTTGTCGTTTGTGAGGATCATCAGGATATCTGCATCCACGCCTTCTGCGAGTTTTCCGCTGGCGTAGTCTTTTTCGATGATGGCACTTGCACCTTTGAGCTCATTGCCCTGCTGCAGAACCGGGATACCGCCGCCTCCGCAGGCAATAACAACCTGGTCGTTCTGAACCAGTGTTTTGATCGCATCGATCTCTACGATGCTCTTTGGCATCGGGGCAGCAACGATACGGCGGTAACCTTTGCCAGGCTCTTCTTTGACATAGTTGCCTTTCTGTTCTTCTGCCTCGGCCTCTTTAGCATCCATGTAACGGCCGATCACTTTGACTGGATGATGGAATGCATCGTCATAAGGATCAACGATCACCTGTGTCAGGATCGTAGATACGGTTTTGAAGATGCCTCGTTTTAAAAGCTCGGCACGGACTGCATTCTGCAGGTCGTAGCCGATGTAACCCTGGCTCATGGCGGAGCATACGGACATCGGAGCGACTGTGTAGTCCGGATGCGTTTTGCCGAATTCGTTCATTGCAGTGTGGATCATGCCGACCTGCGGTGCATTGCTGTGTGTGATCACCAGCTGATAGCCTTCTTCCACCATATCAGCCAGCACAGCTGCGGATGTTTTGACAGCCTTTTTCTGCTCCGGAAGTGTGGTGCCGAGGGCACGGTGTCCGAGAGCGATTACGATTCTTTTCTTCATGCAAAATTACCTCGTTTCTCGTTGGATTTCAATAGTAGACTTTCTGGCATCATTTTATCAGGCTACAGCGAAAAAATCAATAAGAAATACGAAGAAACTGCATAAAATGTCTGAAAAATATATTAAATAAATACAATTATAAAATAACAAAAAAATATTTAAAAAAGTGCTTGACAAATCAAAGGAGAACGCCTATAATAAAGACAACAAAACAAAAGAGAGAAACAAAAAACAAGGAGGACAGTCCAATGAAGACATAGCACTACATCAAAAATAAAAAAGCAGTCATTCAACTTCAGTGATTAAGAAAGCGAAGGGCAAATTCAAAAAAACAGAAAGAATTAAAATCAAAAGAATTAAAATCAAAAGAATCTAAGAAAGAGAGGTACAGTCCACCAAAAACTTAAACTACATCTTCTTTTGTAAAACACAGAAGCGGACAGGATGAAAATGAAAGAAAGGTAAGAAGTCCAATGGAAATAGCAGAACATCATTAACAGGAGATATGTTGACGAGAAAGACATATCTCCTGATTTTTTTGTGTAAATTTAAAGAGAACGCTGCGATGTGTCCGGATGAATCTTTTTTTCGGACATCATAAGTACTCATAACAATATCCGCCTGAGCATAGTATGTCCTAAGAGGTGAGGACATTGAAATGTGCAGACGGATTTTTTAAAATATTTTCGCTTCCGGTGAGGAGGATCCTGCAGAAGGCAGATCTGAATTTTGCCGAGCTGCAGGAGATCCGGATGAGGATCAACAGTCCGCTGATGATCCGGCAGCGGGGAAAAGAATACAAGCTCACAGAAGGGGGGAAACTTCTGCGGTGTAACGGAAATGAGCAGTATGAGAAAGAAAATATTCATTACGTGGATCGCTGTGAGCTGATGGAAACGATGGAGTACATTGCCGGGTACTCGCTTTATGCTTACGAAGATGAACTGCGGCAGGGATTTTTAACGATCCAGGGCGGACACCGTGTCGGTGTCGCCGGGAAGATCCTGATGGAGGAAGGGAAGGTCAGGAGTATCCGTTATATTTCGTTTCTGAACATTCGGCTTGCTCATCAGGTAGAAGGCTGTGCAGATAAAGTAATGCCTTTTATTGTGGAGAATGGGGAAGTCTGCCATACACTGATCATTTCGCCGCCGTGCTGCGGAAAAACTACGCTGCTGCGTGATGTGATCCGTCAGATTTCAAACGGGAATGCCTGGTGTGAGGGAAAGAATGTCGGTGTGGTGGATGAACGTTCAGAAATCGGAGGAGCTTACCAGGGCGTTCCGCAGAATGATCTTGGCATACGGACGGATCTGCTGGACTGCTGTCCGAAAGCAGAAGGCATGATGATGCTGATCAGATCCATGTCACCGGAAGTGGTGGCAGTCGATGAGATCGGGGATTACGGCGATATCAAGGCGATTGAATCGGTGCTGAACTGCGGCTGCCGCCTGATTGCGACGGTTCACGGCAGTTCGGTGGAAGACATTGAGAAGAAACCGCTCCTTCAGAAGATGGTAAAGGAACACGTTTTTGACCGCTATATTATTTTAAGCGGAAAGAAAAAAATCGGTTCGGTGTGGGGGATTTTTGATGGCAGAGGGACCAGGCTCTACGGGGAGGAGGGGGTGGTATGCTGAAACTGTTCGGGGCAGGCCTTACCATGTTCAGCTGTTTTGCGGCAGGATGCCTGATCTGTGCGGAAATGAAAAAGAGAATTCACATATTGGAAGAGCTGCGTCGCATGACGGTTATGCTTTCGGCGGAAATTGGCTATGCGAATACGATGCTGGACGAGGCGTTTGGCAGCATTGCAAAGCGGGTTTCACAGCCGCTTTCAGATTTTCTGGTACATGTGCAGGAAAAGATGCAAAAAGGAGAAGAAGCAAATCTTGGTGTGATCTTTGAAAAGCAACTGGAGATGGATCTGAAAGGTACTGCCTTAAAGGAGAGCGACCTTGCAAGCCTTCGGACGCTTGGCGGTCAGCTCGGTTATCTGGATGTGGCGATGCAGAAAAAAACACTGGATTATTACCTGGAACAGGTCAGTGATGCGTGTGTTCAGGCAAAAAAAGAATACCGGGAGAAAGAAAAAATGTTTCGATGTCTGGGTTTTGGTGCCGGTGCGTTTCTTGTCATTTTACTTTACTGACAGAGAGAGGAGATGGAGATGAGTGTTAATCTGCTGTTTAAGATCGCAGCGGTCGGGATCCTGGTCTCGGTGCTCGGTCAGGTGTTAAAGCACAGCGGCAGGGAAGAACAGGCGTATCTTGCAAGCCTTGCAGGGCTGGTACTGGTGCTGTTCTGGGTGCTGCCGTATATCAGCCAGCTGTTTGAGAGCATAAAGGAGTTGTTTGCACTGTGATCAAAATTGCAGTTCTTGGGATTACCGGGATTTTACTGGCGTTGTTTCTCAAAGATAACAGACCTGTGTTTGCCGTGTTGATCAGCATGGCTTCCTGTATGCTTATTTTTTTCTGTGCAGTGGAAAAACTGAGGTATTTATCAGAAAGCCTGCAGCAGCTGCAAAGCTACACAAACATAAAGGATGCTTATGTGAAGATCCTGTTCAAAATGATCGGTATCACCTATGTGGCGGATTTTGCGGCAGGCATCTGCAAAGATGCGGGATATGGGGCAATCTCCTCACAGATTGAATTTTTCGGAAAGATCTCGGTGCTGGCGACAGGGACACCGGTTTTGCTGGCACTGTTTGAGACGATCCGCAGCTGTCTTGCCTGATGGTAAAATATATGAAGAAATATCGTATTTATGTGTTTTTGCTGCTTTTTGCAGGATGGCTGGATGTGGCAGGGCAGAAGCAGGTGTGCGAGGCGGCCGTTCTTTCAGAAAAAACGGCGGTGATCATGGCAGCGTCACAGGTGCAGGAGAAAGATCAGGGACAGGATACAGCAGAAGAATTACAGACCGGAGCGGAAGACTTCCTTAATATAAAGGCGTTTCATTTACAGGAAGTCGAAGAGAGCCTTGCAGATCTGGAGGAAGAGAGCAGTTTTCGTTTTGCGGATGCACTGAAAAGCCTGATCAGGGGAGAAATCCCACTGAATCTTTCAACTTTGAAAACGCTGGTTTTTGATGCACTGCTTCTGGAATGGAAAAATCAGAAAGAGACGGCACTGCAGGTGTTTTTACTGGTGATCGTGGCGGCACTTGTTTTGAATTTCACGGATCTCATGGAAAAGAACGGTACAGCACTGATCAGCTTTTTTATGATGTATCTGATGCTGGCAGCAGTTCTGATGAAGGGATTTACCGGAATGAGCCGGATGACGGATGCAACGCTTGGCAGAGTCAATGGCTTTATGAAAGCTCTGGTGCCGTCTTATTTTGCGGCGGCCGTTTTTGCGGGGAACAGCGTTGGAGGACTGGCGTTTTACGAGTCGGCGATCCTGCTGATCGCAGCAGTGCAGTGGGTGCAAAGATATCTTCTTCTGCCCGGCGTGCAGCTTTATGTCCTGTTTTTGCTGCTCGACCATCTCTCAAAGGATGACAGGCTCTCGCATCTGGCAGAACTTGTGCGTACGGTGATCGAATGGGCAATGAAGAGCATGACAGCGGCAGCGATCGGATTTCAGGTGATTCAGGGACTGATCCTTCCGGCCGTTGACGGGCTGAAAAATACAGCCGTCAGCCGCACCGTATCGGCGATTCCCGGCATTGGCAACCTGTTTGGCAGCGTGACGGATACGGTGCTTGGTTCTGCCGTTCTTCTGAAGAATGCCGTCGGTGTGTGCGGGATGATCGCTGTTCTGATGCTCTGTCTGGCACCGGTGTGCCGTCTGGCGTTCTGCACACTGATCTATAAGGCGATGGCGGCCCTAGTGCAGCCGGTCGGCGACAAACGGCTCAACGAATGTGTGGCGGCAGTTGCAGAAGGAGTCGGGCTGCTTCTGAAGATCATGATGTCCTGCAGTATGCTGTTTTTCCTGACGATCGCCATTGTCACCGCATCGCTTGGAAAATAGAAGAAAGGGGAGAAAAGATGTCGGCAGAGATTCGAAGCTGGGTACGGAGCATCCTGTGCTGCCTGTGTCTGATGCAGCTTGCAGAGCAGATTCTTCCGGATAACCATTATCAGAAATACATTCGGCTGTTTTGCGGTGTCCTGTTTCTGATCCTGCTGATCAGTCCGCTGACGGATCAGGCACATCTGACGGCAGTATTTGAGAAGCAGTGGCAGCAGGCATTGCAGCTGGAAGAGTGGGATTCGATCCGGATGGAACAAGAAAATTTAAGTGACTTAAGGAGCCGTGTTCTGACGGAAGCCTGTCAGAAGGAAGTGCAGCGTCAGATTGAAGAGACGGCAGACGGGGAGGGGATGAAAGGGACAAAAGCGAAGGTTGTATTTCAATCCGAAGAGACAGAGGGCATCCGCAAAGTAACGATTTCCGGGGGGTATGAGGATCTGCAGCAAAAAGAGGCGGTGCAGGAGCAGATTTTACAGAAACTCTGGGAAATTTATCAGATCAGCAGCGATAAAGTGGTCTTTTTGGGGGGATGAGCCGCATGAAACAGTGGCTGGATTTTTGGGAGAAATGCAAAGGAAAAAAGGGAAGTCCGGTGCTGATCGGTCTTCTTGTCGGACTTTTGCTTCTGGTGATCACCTGGCCGGATAACAGCAGCAAAAAGCAGAACACACAGACAAAAACCAATGCACCGGCAGTTGAAAACAACGTAAAAAATACAGAAGATCTGGCACAGGAACGGACACAGAGGATGGAACAAAGGCTTGAAGAAGTGCTTCGGGAAGTGGACGGAGTGGGGGAAGTCAAAGTGATGATTACCTTACGTTCCTGCGGAGCGTATATTGTGGAAAAGGACACAAGAACCTCAAACAGTCAAAATACACAGGATCAGTCCGGCGACAAAAGCACGGCGGATGCACAGGATTTCGAAGAGAACACGGTTTTTGAAAAGCAGGAAAACGGAGCGGAAACGCCGTATGTCAAAGAAATCACAGAGCCGGAAGTGGAAGGTGTGATCGTGGCGGCAGATGGCGGAAACAATGCAAAAACAGCAGCGGATATTACCGATGCGGTCGTAGCATTATTTGGGATTGAAGTGCATAAAATCAAAGTAATGAAGAAGGTTTAAGGAGGAGAGATGTGAAACATATGTGGAAGAAAAACCAGATCATCATCACAGCTCTGGCGGCATTAGTCGCAGTGGCAGGCTATCTAAATTATTCGGGTACGAAACTCGGTGAAAATGCACTGCCGGCATCCACAACAGAGACCGAAGCCACACTTACCGATATCGACAGCCTGGATCAGGACATCACCCTTACCGACTCGGCGGACGGAGAAGTTTATTTAGGAGAAGCTGCGGCAGGCGAAACCGATGGTATGAGCGATGCCTCCCTGTCGGCGAGCGAAACAGATGCCGGAACGGACACTGCATCCGAAGAAGTGACCGACACGCCGGGCGAGGCAGTACTTACCAGCACAGGAACAGGCAGCAGCTTTGCGGCTCAGGCAAAACTGACCAGAGAGCAGGTACGATCCAAAAACAAAGAAACCCTGCTTGAGATCATCAACAACGAAAACGTGACCGAAGAACAGAAACAAAATGCAGTCAACGATATGACCGCCCTCACAGAGAACGCAGAAAAAGAAGCGGCAGCAGAGCTTCTGCTCGAATCCAAAGGATTTGCAGGTGCAGTCGTGAGCATCACAGACGGCAGCGTCGATGTGGTCATCGGACAGAGCGAAATCACCGATGCACAGCGGGCACAGATCGAAGATATCGTAAAACGCAAGACCGAAATTTCCGGTGAGAATATCGTGATCACCACCATGCAGAGTGAGTGAAAGAGGCAGCAGTGTGCAAAAGCATGCTGCTGTTTTACAGTAGATTCTCTGTGCTATAAAGGTTAAAGACGAAAAAAGATGCCAAAAGCATAAAAAGTTTGTTATAATAGCATCATATATAAAATTTGTATCTTAATAAGGGGAAAAGTCAAATGAAAGTATACGCAAAATTCAGAATTGATATTGATAAAGAAGATGAATCCATCTACACGCAGAAAGCAGTAAATCTGATGCAAAAGCTGGGATGCAAGGCAGAAAAACTGTACAGTTCCATGGAAAGATATACGTTTACCGTGGACATTAAGAAGGCAGTCTACAGAGAACTTATGGAATTAAAGAAAGAAATTGATCAGGTATTTCAGTACGATGAAGATACGGAAGAAGATGACGATGAATTGCTGGATATCATAGAACCGGATATCTGGTGCTCTTATATACCGAAATATACGCAGGAAGAAGAGAAAAATGCGATCGGATATTATATTGACCTGGCAGGATATGAATTTGAAGAAAATGAGAAAAAGGTATATGAAAGTTTGTGCCCGGAGTGTGAAACTTTTTTCCAGAACAAAGAATATACCTTTAAAAAGAAAAAGCAACTGGAGGATCTGAACAGAAGAAAAGCAGTGTTTACCCGCCCGGGACAGTTAGATATGTTTGTGACCATTCCAATGTATGAATATCTTATAGAAAAAGGACTTTCCCAAAAGAATTTTATTCCGGCATATTACAGCGGAGTTTTGAAAAAAATTGTAGGATATCAGTTAAAAGCAGAAAATGTACTGGGAAAGGGAGCCTTTCAATGTGAAAGCTACAGGGCAACAGAAGCGTGCAGTCACTGTAAAAAAGTGCGAGTTCAAAAAGAACCAGATGCGGGATTTCATAATATTTATCTGGATACAGAAAAACTGGGAAAATGGGAGCATGTCAATGCAACGTATGAATATACATACGGACATGCCAGAAGGATTTTGATCTATAGTCCGGAAATGAAAGAATGGCTGACAAAGGCAGATGAAAAATTGATCATGTATCCGGTGTTTCCACTGGAGATGAAAGGAAAGATAAATCTGGAAAATGAAAATGGATGAGTTTAAAAGATATGTAGCGAAGCAGAATTCTTTCTTGATTTACGGAAAAACAAAATTATATGAAATAAGCATTACGTGGATTGAAAAGAAAAAATGCTACATGCTTCATGCTGATAAAGATTATTTCTGTAAAGACAGTGAAGAAATGCTGGCACTGTTTTATTGTGGATATCCTCTGGAAAAATGGATAAAAGAGGGTGAAGTTTTGCTTTGTATTAGGGATGAGGAAGCAGAGAAATTTGCACTTCAAAGGTATATAATTTCCCAATATCAGGAACGATGCAGGAAAAAATTAAAGCAGGGATATCGTAAAAATGAAAAAGAAGCTTTTTGGGAATTTTTGGCGAAAAGACCGGAAATATTAAACAAAAATACAGTAAAAGCGATATCTGAAAAAGAATTTAAGAATGAGTTGAAAAAAGCAGACAACAAAGTTCAGGGTTATATGATTGGAAGTAATGGCTGGTTTAAGGATTGCTTTTATGCAGGAGAAATGAAAACATTAGCCGTGTATGTAGAAAAGTATCTTGAAGAGTTGGATTTTAGCATGATTTTCAACGAAAAAGGTGGTATCTTGCAATATGTTACTTCAGATGAAGGCAAGGTAGAGAGAGAATACTGCCGTTTGATTTAAAAATATGGGGCTACGAAGATTTTTGATTTTTGTAGTCCTATAAAAAATAATAGAAGGCATCATAGGAATAATAGAATCATAACTATATGTGGGAACAGGGGACACAGTGATAAAAACAAAAATAAAAAGAATCGAAGAATTGAATGATAAATATCTGATCCTGAATGAAAAAGAGATGAAGTTTTTACGGAAATGTCTCAAAAGCAGAAAACAGGATGTCCGGTGGACGGCAGCAGAAATTCTGGTTGGCTGGTACACGCCAGAGAATGAAAGACTTCTTTATAATCTGACATATGATAAAGCGGAACTAGTGTGTGTTGATGCAACAGATTCTCTTTGTATAGGGAGAACAAGGAGAAGCCTGAGTCGTCTGCGGGATTTGATGGAAGATAAAAGGAGTCGGGTGCGGGGGTATGCCGTTTTGAGTTTTTTTCAGGTGTGGGTGAACTGTTTTTCGTGGAACGAAAAGAGCATGAGAGCATATCTGCGTTTTGCAGAAACAATGGAGGCAGAAGAAAAAAAGACCTGGGTAAGGCTGTTTTATGAGGAAAATAAAATTCTAGCAAGAGGGAAGAAAGGATTTGACCGTCTTTTCTATATGTTAGAGCATAGCAATGATTATTATGTAAAAGCATCTGCAATTCAGACTGCTAAGGATATGAGAAGTATTTTTAATCAGGAAGAAATCAATGCCGGCCTGGAAAAAGCGATTGACAGCCTGGAATATGAATATCAGAAAGAAGATATTAAAAAATACATCCAGACAAAAGAACCAATCAAGATACTGCTTCTGGATCGAGAAAACAGTGGAGTCACACAACTTCTTGAATATATGGGAGAAGAAGAAACAGAAATGTATGTCCGTTCCGCAGGATTACATCCTTCCGGAAAAATTGAGAAGTGGGTGCTGGATATTTTGATGCAAGAAGATGACATCACACGCTACCAGTGTTCTTCTCCGATAGAAGAACTGTGTAAGTACGATTATCTGATTCCGATAGGAATACATCTCGATGAAAAAGCATATCCATTTCAGAAAATTTATGCAAGATATCAGGATTTTGACAAGAAACAGATCGGCTGGGAAGAAGCCAAAGAAATGATATGTCAGATAGAAAAAGACCTGAAAAGGAATATCGATGAGCCAGAGAAAATAAAAGAGATTGCACAGGAAATGGGAAAAGTATGGCCGCTTGCTTGACAGCTGGAAACTTGCTTGTTAAAATAGCGATTGTTTGAACGCAGATTGAAAAGTGGCTGCATTCGTGAGCAGGCAGTGAAAGTGGATTGCAGGTTTCAAATTTTTCAAAATAAGCAATCTTATAGGATAAAACAGATCAATAGAACAAAGAACATGGAGGAAGCACAGTGGCTGATATAGCAAGTGAAATTAAAAGAAGAAGAACTTTTGCGATCATTTCGCATCCGGATGCCGGAAAAACTACGTTGACAGAGAAATTCCTGCTGTACGGAGGTGCCATCAATCTGGCAGGTTCTGTAAAGGGAAAGGCAACGGCACGCCATGCAGTCTCAGACTGGATGGAAATTGAAAAAGAAAGAGGTATTTCGGTAACTTCCTCCGTGCTGCAGTTTAATTATGATGGTTTTTGTATCAACATCCTGGACACACCGGGTCATCAGGACTTCTCGGAGGACACGTACCGTACGCTGATGGCAGCAGATTCTGCAGTCATGGTCATCGATGCTTCCAAGGGTGTAGAGGCACAGACCAGAAAGCTGTTTAAAGTCTGTGTGATGCGTCATATTCCGATTTTTACTTTTATCAATAAAATGGACCGTGATGCCAATGATACCTTCGATCTGCTCGATGACATCGAAAAGGAGCTTGGCATTGCGACCTGCCCGATCAACTGGCCGATCGGTTCCGGAAAGAATTTCAAAGGTGTCTATGAGCGTGGAAGCCAGAAGATCACCGTCTTTACCGATACAGAGAAGGGTACCAAAGAGGGTGAGACAAGAGAGATCCCGCTGGATTCTCCGGAGATCGATGAGATCGTGACAAGTGATCAGAAAGCACAGCTGCTTGAAGAAATCGAGCTTCTGGACGGTGCGAGTGCAGAATTTGACCAGGATCTGGTCAGCAAAGGAGAACTCTCACCGGTATTTTTCGGTTCTGCCCTGACGAACTTCGGAGTGGAGATTTTCCTGAAGCATTTCCTGAAGATGACAACTTCGCCGCTTCCGAGAACGGCAGATATCGGCGTGGTCGATCCGATCAAAGAGGATTTTTCTGCTTTTGTATTTAAGATCCAGGCAAATATGAACAAGGCTCACCGTGACCGTATTGCATTTATGCGAATCTGTTCCGGAGAATTTGATGCCGGTATGGAAGTTTACCATGTGCAGGGAAACCGTAAGCAGCGTCTTTCCCAGCCGCAGCAGATGATGGCACAGGAGCGTCATATCGTGGACAAGGCCTATGCAGGTGATATCATCGGTGTGTTTGATCCGGGCATCTTTTCCATCGGAGATACGATCTGTATGCCGGGCAAAAAATTTGCCTACGAGGGCATTCCGACGTTTGCACCGGAGCATTTTGCGAGAGTGCGTCAGGTCGATACGATGAAGAGAAAACAGTTCGTCAAAGGGATCACGCAGATCGCACAGGAAGGAGCGATCCAGATCTTCCAGGAGTACAATACCGGTATGGAAGAGATCATCGTCGGCGTTGTCGGCGTGCTGCAGTTTGAGGTGCTGAAGTACCGCCTGGAGAATGAATACAACGTGGAGATCCGTATGGAAACCCTTCCGTATGAGTATATCCGCTGGATCGAGAACAAGGATATCGACCTCAACAAGCTGGTCGGAACATCCGATATGAAGAAGATCAAAGACTTAAAGGGCAATCCGCTGCTTCTGTGGGTAAATTCCTGGAGCATCGGAATGACACTGGATCGAAACGAAGGTCTGGTGCTGACCGAGTTTGGAAGAAACTAAAAAAGCTTTTCAAAATACCTTTCGGGTGTTATAATAGCGATAGATGCAAAGAATTCTAAGACAGGAGGGTTTACATCATGGAAAAAGATGAAAATCAGACCGGATATACACTGGAAAACGGAAACATGGGACAGGTTCAGATCGCAGATGAAGTTGTGGCGATCATCGCAGGACTGGCTGCCACAGAAGTAGAGGGCGTTGCCAGCATGGCAGGCAATATCACAAATGAACTGGTCAGCAAACTTGGCAAGAAGAGCCTGTCAAAAGGGATCCGTGTAAAGGTAGAAGACGGTATTGTAAATGTAAATGTGGCACTCAACATTGCATATGGATACAGCGTACCGAAGACCTGCAAAAAGGTTCAGGAAAAGGTAAAAGCAGCGATCGAGAATATGACCGGTCTTGAAGTAGAGAAAGTTGATATCCAGATTGCAAATGTAAGCATATCAAAAGAAAAATAAAACAGCTTAAAAGCAGCGTAAAAGTCCGTTCCCAAGGCGTACTTAAACTCCGGATGGTGATCGGATTTTTTACGTTTTCTTTTAAAGACAGCGGAGGAAAAAGTGACTAGACGAGAGGAACGAGAACATATTTTTAAATTACTCTTTCTGACAGAGTTCTATAAGGAAGAGGAGCTTGAGCAGCAGGAAATGATGTATTACGAAGGGATTTCCGATGCAAAACAGGAAGACCTTACTTATATCAGAAAAAAATATGAGAAGATCAAAGAAAATCTGGAACAGATTGACGGGCAGATCAATGAAGCGGCAAAGGGCTGGAGAACAGACCGTATGGGGAAAGTAGAGCTTACTCTGCTGCGTCTTGCAGTCTATGAGATGAAGTATGATGACGATATCCCACAGGGAGTTGCGATCAACGAAGCAGTTGAGCTTGCCAAAATTTTCGGAGGCGATACCTCTTCTGCATTTATTAACGGCGTTCTGGCTAAACTGGTATAAAGAGCCCTTGACTGCCGGATGACAAAAGAGGTGGGTGCGTGCAGAATGTCTATACTGTGAGACAGGTAAATGCCTACATCAAGTCCATGTTTACACAGGATGTGGTGCTGCGAAGCATTTACATGAAAGGAGAAGTCTCAAACTGTAAATATCATACATCGGGACACATCTATTTTTCGCTGAAAGATGAGAGCGGAACGATTTCCTGTGTCATGTTTGCCAGTGCCAGAAAGGGACTGGCTTTTGGCATGAAAAACGGTCAGCAGGTTCTTGTGCTTGGCAACATCAGTGTTTATGAAAGAGACGGCACATATCAGCTCTATGCATCCAGGATTCTGTTAGACGGTGCCGGACTTCTCTATGAGAAGTTTGAGGCACTGAAAGCAGAATTAGAAGAGATGGGGATGTTTGATCCCGTTTATAAGAAACCGATTCCGCCCTTTGTGAAGAAACTGGGAGTTGTGACAGCACCGACCGGTGCCGCTGTGCGGGATATCATTCAGATTTCCAGAAGACGCAATCCGGGTATTCAGATCATCCTCTATCCGGCACTGGTGCAGGGCGAAGGTGCCGCAGAAAGTGTGGCAAAAGGCATTGCCATGCTGGATGCGTATGGTGTTGATGTGATTATCGCCGGGCGTGGCGGTGGCTCGATCGAGGATCTCTGGGCATTTAATGAAGAAGAAACGGCAAGAGCGATCTTTTCCTGCAATACCCCGGTGATCTCAGCGGTAGGTCATGAGACGGACACTACAATCGCAGATTATGTGGCAGATTTGCGTGCTCCGACGCCATCGGCGGCAGCAGAGCTTGCAGTTGCGGATATTTCAGCCCTCCAGGGCGAGTTATACCGCCAGAAGAGCCGGCTCTTTGAGGCTACAACCAGAAAAGTGCAGGATAAAAGGGATGAGCTGGCAAGAAGAGAGAAAATCCTCTCCCTTTTAGGTCCGCAGGAGAAGCTTCAGGATCAGAAAATGCGTCTTGCAAGGGCACAGGAAGATCTGGCGGAGGCCATGCAGCAGAAGCTTGCGTTGTCCAGACAGGAGATGGAGTATGACAGGCAGCGTCTGCAGGTGCTGATGCGGGAAAAATACAGGGACAGCAGGCATCGGATGCAGATTTATATCGAAAAGTTAAAGGGACTGTCTCCGCTTGAAAAGCTGGGGCAGGGCTATTCTTATACTGCGGACGTACACGGCAGGAAGATCACACAGACCGGGCAGGTCAAAAAGGGGGACACGATCTGTGTGTATGTATCGGACGGACGGCTGCAGGCGAAGGTAACGGATATTCAGAAAGACAAGCAGGATGCAGGTGAGGTGTAAAGATGGCAAAACAGACAGAAAGTACAGAAAAGAAAGAAAAAGAACGGACACTGGAAGAAGCATTTCTGCGTCTGGATGAGATCATCCAGAAACTGGAGAAGAAAGATACAACACTGGAGGATTCTTTTCTGGGATATCAGGAAGGCATAGAGCTTATAAAGTTCTGCAATCAGCAGATCGATACCGTAGAAAAGAAAATTCTTGTTTTGAATGAAGAGGGAGAAGCAGATGAATTTTAATCTGGAGATGGAAAAACGCCAGGAAAAGATCACCAGGATCCTGGAATACTATCTTCCGAAAGAAGAAGGATTTCAGAAAACGGTTCTTGAGGCGATGAATTACAGTATGCGTGCGGGAGGCAAACGCCTCCGGCCGCTTCTGATGCTGGAGACTTACCGGATGTTTGGCGGAGAAGGGCAGATCATCGAGCCTTTTATGGCAGCGATGGAGATGATACATACCCACTCACTGATCCACGATGATCTCCCGGCACTGGATAACGACGAGTACCGCAGAGGCCGCAGGACAACGCACATTGTATATGGGGAAGCGATGGCAATCCTGGCAGGCGATGCACTGCTCAATTATGCCTATGAGACGACAGTGCGTGCCTTTGAGATCGAACCGGGCAATCCGGCGATCGGGAAAGCACTGCAGATTCTGACGAAAAAGACAGGGATTTACGGGATGCTTGGCGGTCAGTGCGTGGATGTGGAAGCTGCAGGCAGAGAGATTTCCAGAGAGAAACTGGATTTTATTTACCGTCTGAAAACAAGTGCTCTGATCGAAGCGTCCATGATGGTCGGTGCGGCACTGGCTGGGGCGTCGGAGGCAGAAATAAAAGTGATCGAAGATTCCGCAAGAGATATCGGGCTGGCATTTCAGATCCGGGATGACATTTTAGATGTCACAAGCACGACAGACGAGCTTGGCAAGCCGGTATTCAGCGATGAGAAAAATGACAAGACTACTTACGTGACGATCGAAGGGATCGAAAAAGCAAAGAGCGATGTGGAAGAGATTTCAAAACGTGCAGTTTCTGCCTTACAGTCGCTTGACCGAAAAAATGATTTTCTGGAAGAGCTGGTGCTGATGCTGGTCAACCGGAAAAAATAAGGAGCGATTGACTATGGTATTAGAGAAGATAAATCATCCGAATGATATCAAAAATCTGAAAAAGGAAGAGCTGCCACTGCTTGCAGATGAGATCCGGGAGTTCCTGATCCGCACGATCAGTGAGAGCGGAGGACATCTGGCATCGAACCTTGGTGTGGTGGAACTTACCATGGCGATGCATCTGGTGTTTGATCTTCCGAAAGATAAGATGATATGGGATGTCGGACACCAGGCTTACACACATAAACTGCTGACTGGCCGCAGAGAGAATTTTGCAAATCTGCGTAAATTCGGGGGGGTGAGCGGTTTCCCGAAACGCTGTGAGAGCAGCTGTGACAGTTTTGATACAGGACACAGCTCCACCTCCATATCGGCAGGGCTTGGTTATGTGGCGGCAAGAGATCTGCAGGGAGAAGATTATTCCGTGCTCTCGGTGATCGGAGATGGATCTCTGACCGGCGGCATGGCATACGAGGCAATGAACAATGCTGCCAGGCTGAAAAGCAATTTTATCATTGTATTAAATGACAACAATATGTCGATTTCGGAGAACGTCGGCGGAATGTCGGATTATCTTGGCAGACTTCGCACAAACGATGCCTATCAGGAATTAAAACAGGGCGTTTCGGATACATTAAAAAAAATCCCGGTTTACGGCGACCGCGTGGTCCGCAGGATCAAAAAAACAAAAAGCGGGATCAAACAGCTGTTTATTCCGGGGATGTGGTTTGAAGAGATGGGGCTGACTTACTTAGGGCCGATCGATGGACACGATATCGGCAGACTGGTGCGTGCTTTTAAGGAGGCACGCAAGGTGAACGGACCGGTGCTTCTTCATATACTGACGCAGAAAGGCAGAGGATATGCACCGGCGGAACGTCATCCGGCGAGATTCCATGGGGCAGAGCCGTTTGACATTGCCACCGGACTTCCGCTCCATAAGCGGACAAAAGCCAACTATACGGATGTGTTTGCGACCGTTATGCGAAAAATGGGGGAGAGGCAGGAGAATCTTGTGGCAATCACGGCAGCAATGCCGGACGGAACCGGACTGAAACGGTTTAAAAATGTCTTTCCGGAGCGTTTCTTTGATGTGGGGATCGCAGAACAGCATGCAGTGACCTTTGCGGCCGGTCTGGCAGCGGGCGGCATGATCCCGGTCGTGGCGGTGTATTCATCCTTTTTACAGCGTGCTTTTGACCAGATCGTGCACGATGTCTGTATCCAGAACCTGCATGTGATCTTTGCAGTTGACCGTGCAGGTCTGGTTGGCAGTGACGGAGAGACGCATCAGGGGATTTTTGATCTCTCCTATTTATCTCTGATCCCGAATATGTGCGTGATGGCACCAAAAAACAAATGGGAGCTGTCCGATATGCTGAAATTTGCAATTTCCTCTGACGGTCCGATCGCCCTGCGTTATCCAAGGGGCGAAGCCTATGACGGGCTTTCTGAGCATCGTGCCAAGATCGTATACGGCAAAAGCGAATTGCTCTATGATGAAGAATGCATTGCCCTGATCGCAGTCGGCAGCATGGTAAAGACAGCACATAAAGTGCGTCAGAATCTGAAACGCAAAGGTTTTGAGTGTACTCTGATCAACGCACGGTTTGTAAAACCGCTTGACGAGGAGCGTCTGCTTGCACTGACGAAAGAGCATAAGCTGATCGTGACACTGGAAGAGAATGTCCTGGAAGGTGGATTCGGCGAGCATGTATCAGAATTTTACGAGGAGATTGGAAGCGATGTGCAGGTGATGAACATTGCCCTGCCGGATGCTTATATCGAGCATGGAAACGTAGAAATCCTTAAAAAAGAATGCGGTATTGATGCAGAAACGATAGAAAAGAAAATAATTGCGGCAGCCATGGGACTTTAAAAGCGGCTGCAAAAAAGGAGCACAGATGAAAGAAAGACTGGATGTGCTGCTTGTCCAGAGAGGGCATGCGGCTTCAAGAGAGAAAGCAAAAGCGGTGATCATGGCAGGCTGTGTCTATGTCAATGGACAGAAAGAAGACAAGGCCGGATCGATGTTTGACTGTGCGGCAGAGATTGAAGTGCGTGGAAATACACTGCGTTATGTCAGCCGTGGCGGTCTGAAACTGGAAAAAGCCATGAAAAATTTCGGCGTGGAACTGGAAGGAAAGGTCTGCATGGATGTCGGTGCATCGACAGGCGGATTTACGGACTGTATGCTTCAGAACGGAGCGGTAAAAGTCTACTCTGTGGATGTCGGACATGGACAGCTGGACTGGAAACTTCGCAACGATGAGCGTGTGGTCTGCATGGAAAAGACCAACATCCGCTATGTGACACCGGAAGATATCGAAGAGCCGGTTGATTTTTCATCGATCGATGTGTCTTTTATTTCTCTGACCAAGGTACTGCTTCCGGTTCGGAATCTTTTAAGCCAGGATGGGCAGATCGTCTGTCTGATCAAACCACAGTTTGAGGCAGGCAGAGAAAAAGTCGGCAAAAAAGGCGTGGTGCGTGATCCGGCCGTTCACAAAGAAGTGATCGAAAAAGTCATTGCTTTTGCAAAAGAGCAGTATTTGGAGCCGCTGGCACTTGATTTTTCACCGATCAAAGGACCGGAAGGAAACATTGAGTATCTGCTCTATCTGCAGAAAAAGCCGGAAGGGACCGAGATGACAGACGGTGACATGGATGTGGATGCAGTCGTTGGACAGGCACACGGAACGCTTGATAAATAAGGCTGGATAAAGAATGGACAGATTTTATGTAATATCAAACAGTATGAAAGATCCGGAAGGAAAGATCGCAAAAGAGATCAAAGCCTATCTGAATTTCAGAGGAAAACAGTGCATCATACAGGAACGCCAGGGAAAAGAAAGCTTGCGTTCTTATAAATATACGAATGCGAATCTGATCCCGGATGACACCGAATGTATTCTGGTGGTTGGCGGGGACGGCACGCTTTTACAGGCGGCCAGAGACATGATCGAGCGGAATATCCCGCTTCTCGGAGTCAATAAAGGGACACTCGGCTATCTGGCAGAGGTGGACGGTGACAATATGGAAGAGGCACTGGACCGGCTGATCGATGACAACGTGGTGATCGAAGACCGGATGATGCTCGAAGGCTGTGCCTACAGCCACAAGAAAAAGCTGCTGCAGGATTTTGCACTCAATGATATCGTGATCGCAAGAAGCGGAAGGCTTCAGATCATTGACTTTAATATTTATGTCAATGGCGAGTTTTTACGTTCTTACAGTGCGGACGGCATCATCATCTCCACGCCGACCGGATCAACCGGATACAGCCTCTCGGCAGGTGGACCGATCGTTTCCCCGGAGGCTTCTCTGATCCTGCTTACGCCAATCGCACCGCACACGCTTAACACACGAAGCATCGTGCTTCCGGCAGATGCGGAGATCACGGTGGAGCTGCTGCACGGACATACCGCGGGCTGGGATGAGGCAGCCGCATCGTTTGACGGAGATACCTGTGTCAAACTGGGAATCGGTGACTGTATCCGCATTTACCGTTCCAGCCGTATGACACGACTGATAAAGATAAACAACATCAGTTTTCTTGAAGTCCTGAGAAACAAGATGAATGACCAGTAGGAGGAAATGAAGGGTGAAGATCAACAGACACGCAAAGATCCTGGATCTGATCAGCAGAGATGACATAGAGACACAGGAAGAGCTGGCAGAAAAGCTCAACGCAGAGGGCTTTCCGGTGACGCAGGCAACCGTTTCCCGTGATATCCGGGAAATGAAGCTGACAAAAGTAACCAACGACAGAGGCCGCCAGGTTTACAAAGTGATGCAGGGCACCGAGACGGGCATGAATGAAAAATATCTCCGTATCCTGCGGGATGGCTTTGTGGCGATGGATATGGCACAGAATATACTGGTCGTAAAGACGGTGGCAGGTATGGCGATGGCAGTGGCAGCGGCACTTGATGCCATGAAATGGCCGGAGATCGCAGGCTGTATCGCAGGGGACGATACAATCATGTGTGCTGTCCGCAGCGTAGATGAGACACTGATCGTCATGGATAAGATAAAAAAGATCATTGCAGCCGGTACGCCGCTGCATAATTAAAAGAAATGGGAGTGTAATATGCTGGCAAATATTCATGTGAAGAACATGGCACTGATCAAAGAGGCAGATATCAGTCTCGGAAAGGGACTGAATATCTTAAGCGGTGAGACAGGAGCGGGAAAATCCATTCTGCTCGGCTCGATCGCCGTTGCCCTTGGTCTGCAGAATTTTAAGGGGTTTGCAAGGGAAGATGCAGATTATGCACTTTCGGAGCTTGTTTTTGTGATTGAAAATGAAGAACAGCGACAGGCACTTCTGGAGCTGGAGATCCCGGTGGAAGATGGTGAGGTGATCATCAGCCGGCGGCTGTCAAAGGGGCGAACGACCAGCAAGATCAATGGAGAGACTGTTCCGGTTTCCATGGTTAGAAAAGCCGGTACACTGCTGATCGACATCCATGGTCAGCATGAGAATCAGTCTCTTTTACATATTCGCAAACATCTGGAACTACTCGACGATTTTGCGGGAGAAAAGCTGGCTCTGGCAAAAGAAAAATATAATGCCCGCTATCAGGAATACGGCGAACTGAAAAAGGAGCTGGATCAGGCACAGCTGGACAATGCCACCAGAGCAAAAGAGATGGATTTTTTAAGCTTTGAGATTGGTGAGATCGAAGAAGCTGCCCTGCAAAAAGGGGAAGATGAGGCACTGGAGGACGATTATAAGAGACTGGCAAACGGAAAAGAGATCTTGGAATCGGTCCTGGAGGCACATCAGCTCTGTGCATCTGACGGAGCATCGGAAGCGATCGGGCGTGCTCTTCGAAGCCTTGCATCCGTGTCAGAGTACGATTCGGATCTGAAGGCACTTTATGACCAGCTGATGGATGTGGACAGCCTTTTGAATGATTTTAACCGGGAGATCTCCGGATATGCAGATGAGCTGGATGTCGATGAAGAAACGCTGAAAAAGACAGAGGAGCGACTTGATCTGATCAATCATCTGAAGACGAAATACGGTGATACGATCGAGAAGATCCAGGCATACTGTGAAGAAAAGAAGCAGCGTTTTGCAGTACTTGAAAACTACGAAGGATACCTGGCGGAGCGAAAAAGCCGTTTTGCCGCCTGCAAAAAGCAGCTGCAAAAAGAAGCAGAAAACCTCACTGTCATCCGAAAGGAAGCGGCACAGCGTTTTACAGAACAGGTGAAGCAGGCTCTGATGGATCTGAATTTTCTGGATGTACAGTTTGAACTCGATTTCCGTCTGCTGGAAGATTATATGGTATCCGGGCAGGATGAAGTGTGTTTTATGATTTCCACCAATCCGGGTCAGCCGCTGCGTCCGGTGCAGGATACGGCATCCGGAGGTGAGCTTTCCAGGATCATGCTGGCGGTCAAATCCGTGATGGCAGACCAGGAGAAGGTCGAGACGCTGATCTTTGATGAGATCGACAGCGGTATCAGCGGACGCACTGCACAGATGGTATCCGAAAAGCTGGCACTGATCGCCGGAAACCATCAGGTGATCTGTATCACGCATCTGGCACAGATCGCAGCGATGGCAGATGTGCATTTTATGATCGAAAAGAAGGTTATCGAAAACGAGACCCAGACCTCGATCCGGCAGCTGGATGAGAAAGAGAGTATCGACGAACTGGCAAGGATCCTCGGCGGAGCAAAGATCACGCAGATGGTGCTTGACAGTGCAAAAGAGATGCGTCAGCTGGCAAAAAATGCCAGAGGACACGGATTCCAGAATGAGCCAGAGTAAAAGAATCTGAGTTTCACATACTAGAACCAAATCAAAAATCAGCCGCAGAGGCAGGGAAAGATGAGGTGACCGTGTGTGAAAAAGAAAAAAATAACAGAAAGAACAAGGGCAATCTATCGCACGCTGGCGATGTTTTTGCTGTTGTTCTTTTTTCTTGTGACGGGCGGATTCTGGTATCTGAAAAGCAGCATCCCAGATCAGCTGAATGTGGCATCTTATGAGGATGTCGATACGATAAAGCTCCCTTTTCAAAGTATGGTAAAAGATGAGGTTGTCTATGCATCCGTTTCTGCGGAAAATACAAAAATCCCGGAAGAAAAGATCAAGATTCAGTGTTCTTTTCTGGGATTCGTTCCGCTCAAAACGGTTGAAATACAGCAAAAAGAGCTGCCGCAGGTACTCCCGGGCGGCAATACGATCGGTATTTTTATGAAAACAAAAGGGATTTTGGTTGTCGGGACCGGGAGCGTGACAGATGTAGATGGCATGGAAAGAGAACCTTCCCTTGGAATACTGAAATCGGGGGATTATATCGTAAAAGCAGATGGAAAAGAAATTTCCACAAAAGAAGAAATTCTGGAAATCGTCGAAAAAAGTCAGGGAAAAAAGATCAGACTCACTGTTATAAGAAATGGATTCGAAAAAGAATGTCAGATTCTGCCGGTTCGCATGCAGGATGGCAGTTGCAAACTGGGTGTGTGGGTGAGGGATGACACACAGGGACTTGGCACGATGACCTATGTGGACGGGCAGAAACAGTATGGAGCATTAGGACACGGGATCAGTGATGTGGACACCGGGCTTCTGATGCAGATCCGGGACGGAAAACTGTACCGGGCAAGCGTGGGAGCAGTAAAGAAAGGAGAAAAAGGCAATCCGGGCGAACTCTCCGGGACGATCTATTACCGGGATGACCAGATTCTCGGGACGATCACCTCCAATTCCGAGACCGGGATCAAAGGAATGTTATATGCTATGCCGCAGGAACTGTCCGGCCATTCGTTTGTACAGACGGCGTACCGCCAGGAAGTGCATACGGGAAATGCTTCGATCTACTGCTCAATCGACGGCAGCGTAAAAGAATATACGGTGGAGATAGAAAAAATCAACCTGAGCCACCGCGATATAAACAAAAGCATGGTGATCCGGGTGAAGGATCAGGATCTTCTTGAAAAGACCGGCGGCATCGTCCAGGGCATGAGCGGAAGTCCAATCCTTCAGGACGGAAAGCTGATCGGAGCAGTCACCCATGTCTTTGTGGCAGATCCATCCCGTGGCTATGCAATTTTTGCAGAAAATATGCTGGAGAAGTAAGCGGGGAGGTATGCATCCGGTTTTCGCCCATATACGACAGAAAGGTTGTTCTTTTAAGCTTAATGGAAGGCAGTTTGTCGAAAAAAGGGAGAAAAATGCGACAGGAACTGCTTGCGTCCACCAAAAGTTCTGCTTATAATACAAGTAGTTTTTGGCATATTTGTAACTAAATGGAGGTGCTTTTATGGATAAGCTGAATATAGCGATTGCAGATGACAACGCGAAGGTTTTACAGCTTCTGGATAAAATCGTGAGCAGTGATGAAGAACTGAATGTAGTCGGAAAAGCAGGAAATGGCGAAGATCTGTATGATATTATCAAAAAGCAGGAGCCGGATGTCGTACTTCTGGATCTGGTCATGCCCAAAGTCGATGGGCTGACTGTCATGGAGCGGGTGAACAAAGATCAGGAAATCCGCAAACATCCGGCATTCATCGTCATTACAGCCGTCGGCCAGGAGAAGATCACGGAAGATGCATTTGACCTCGGAGCAGATTACTATATTCTGAAACCATTTGACAATGAGATGGTTATCAACCGGATCAAGCACACAAGAGTAAAGAAAGACCGTAATTTCGCAAAAGTACAGAAGGTAAATGCCTACGAGAGCAAGAAAGAATACATGGAACGCAACCTGGAGACGGATGTGACCAACATCATCCATGAAATCGGCGTACCGGCACATATCAAAGGTTATCAGTATCTGCGTGATTCGATCATCATGTCGGTGAGCGATATGGAAATGCTCAATTCCATCACAAAGATCCTCTATCCGACGATCGCAAAAAAACACCAGACCACGCCAAGCCGTGTGGAGCGGGCGATCCGTCATGCGATCGAGGTAGCGTGGAGCAGAGGTAAGATGGATACGATCGAAGAATTATTTGGTTATACGGTCAGCAACGGCAAAGGCAAGCCGACCAACTCGGAGTTTATTGCTCTGATCGCGGATAAGATCCGCCTGGAATACAAGAATCGATGAAAACACAGATGGGACAAGATGGAAGCTTTATCAGAGAAAAAACATAAAAATTGTGCAAAATATACAGATAACACTTTTCAATAGAGAAAAAATGCGTTATAATGAAAAAAAGCGGTACCGATTAGGAGGAAAAGTTTATGAAAAATGTGTTATTTGTAGCATCAGAATGTGTACCTTTTATTAAGACAGGTGGACTGGCAGATGTAGTGGGATCGCTGCCGAAATGTTTTAATAAAGACGAGTTTGACGTACGCGTGATCATACCGAAGTATATGTGTATGAAAGAGGAATATAAAAATCAGTTAGAGTACATAACGCATTTCTATATGGATCTGTCCTGGCGAAGCCAGTATGTAGGTGTGCTTCATATGATGTATGAGGGCATCCATTATTATTTCATTGATAATGAATACTACCTGGCAGGACCAAGACCATATGGAAATATTTACGAAGATATCGAGAAGTTTGCCTTTTTCTCAAAGGCAGCACTCTCAGCACTGCCGCTGATCGGATTTAAACCGGATATCGTACACTGCCACGACTGGCAGACCGGTCTGATCCCGGTATTTTTGAAGGACAAGTTCCACGAAGGCGAGTTCTTCTGCAACATGAAATCGATCATGACGATCCACAACCTGAAATTCCAGGGTGTGTGGGATATGAAGACCGTAAAGGATATCACCGGACTTCCATCCTGCTATTTTACACCGGACAAACTGGAAGCTTACGGCGATGCCAATTACCTGAAAGGCGGACTGGTTTACGCAGATGCGATCACGACCGTCAGCCGTACCTATGCAGAGGAGATCAAGACACCGTTCTACGGCGAGCATCTTGACGGACTGCTCAATGCAAGGGCACATGACCTGCGTGGTATTGTAAACGGCATTGATTATGATGAATATAATCCGGAGACGGATAGATATATAGTAAAAAATTATAACGCAAAGAATTTCCGCAAAGAAAAAGTAAAGAATAAGAGAGCACTTCAGGAAGAGCTTGGTCTGGAAAAAGACGACAAGAAGTTTATGATTGGTATCGTATCACGACTGACAGACCAGAAAGGATTCGACCTGATCGCCTATATGATGGATGAGATGTGCCAGCAGGATGTCCAGTTTGTGATCCTTGGAACCGGCGAAGAGAAGTATGAGAATATGTTCCGCCATTTCGCATGGAAATATCAGGGCAAAGTATCTGCAAACATCTTCTATTCTGAAGCAATGTCTCATAAGATATATGCATCTTGCGATGCATTCCTGATGCCGTCCCTGTTTGAGCCGTGCGGTCTCAGCCAGCTGATGAGTCTTCGTTACGGCACACTGCCAATCGTGCGTGAGACAGGCGGTCTGAAAGACACTGTGATTCCGTACAATGAGTATGAGGGAACCGGAACGGGATTCAGCTTTGCAAATTATAATGCACATGAGATGTTCAACACACTGAAGTATGCACAGTACATTTATTATGAGAAAAAGCGTGAGTGGAACAAGATGGTAGACCGTGCAATGGCAGCTGATTTCTCCTGGGCAAGTTCCGCAAAACAGTACGAAGAAATGTACAACTGGATGCTTGGATGCTGAACAAAAAGGATGTAAGAGATTGGAAAACGATCTTAAGAATCAAATAAAAGAAAAGCTTCTTCGAAACGAAATAGATCGAAGAAGCTTTTTTATGCCTTTCTTCTGTTTTAATCAGAGAGGTGCCTTTTGGAATGTTTCTTTTTTGGAATCAGTTTGGACCTTATCTTGGAACGTTTTACAAATCTTCCGTCCGCACCATAGCGGTAATAATATTTGCCGATCTTTACGATTTTATTTTTGACCATATGACCGCTCTTATCGACGTAATACTCGCCAAGCTGGGCATTTGTTGCCATGTATCCGGTCGAATAAAAGTAGTACCAGTATCCTTTGATGCTCTGCCAGGTCTTTGCAGAGTAGGTGCCATCCACATTCCGGTATTTTGTGCCCTGGGCGGTCTTGATAAATTTCGCTTTGTATTTTTTGCCGACTGCCACGCGAGAACCGTTTTTGTTGACGTAGACATTGTGGTTGTCCACCCAGCGGCTTCTGGCCATCTTGCCATTTTTCATCAGGTATTTGTCACCGATCCACTGGCTTGTCAGCATGGCACCGCTCTCCGAGAAGAAGTAGCGATCGCCTTTTAAATCCAGCCATCCGGTGTGGACCGTTCCGTCGGCATTAAAATAGTAAGTATAGCCTTTGATCTTACGAAATACAGAAGTAAGATAGGTGCCGTCTTTTGTCTTGTAACGCAGTGTATTTTCTTCTGCATTGTACTCCCAGTCGGCGTGGACGGTGTATGACGGAATCAGCAGAGCCGCACAGAGGACCGGGATGATGCAGGTATGTTTTAAACTGTGAAGTTTCAAAAAAACCCCTCCTTGTAAAATTCAGAAATTTTTTTCAGCCGAAGAAGACTCCCACTTCCTGACTGCAACAGGTTATTACTACAACAGTATCCCATAGAATCCGAATTCTGACAAGGAAGAGTTTTTAAAATTAAGAAAAACTTATGACAGACGCATGTTTCCTAACCCTGGGAAAGGACGGAGCGAACGTGCTGGATTTCTTCGGCGGTCGCCTTTGCGGCCGGTACATAGTACTGTTTGCTGCGGGCAAGCTGATAGATCTCTTCCTGAGAAGTTTCACACTGGTTGCGGAACTGCTTTAAAACCTGTTTCAGCTGCATATTTTCGGTCTGTGGGATCATTTCGCCATAGCGGACCAGTTCTCCGTTGATTCCGGCTAATGTGTCGGCTACCATTGTCTTTTCATCTAACATCTTTTCTTACCTCCTGTTACTGCAGAAATGTCATCAGCTGCTGTTTGCACTGCATCGCGGACTGTGCAGATTTCTGGAAAAACTGTTTCACAGCCGGATCGCCTGCTTCCTGTGCGTAGGCGGTCATTTTGCAGTGTGTGGTGTCAAACCCGCCGATCAGATGGCGGAGGTTCTGCAGGTCAAGTTCCGATAATTCGTTCATTTCGATTCCTCCTTGGATGGGTCGCATTTCAAATGCAGATGTTTTTGTGCCTCGGAAGTTAGTATGTCCGGGAAATGTTTTTTTATACAAAAAGCAGACTACAGAAACCTGGCAGCATTTCAGGATAAACTGCGGTTCAGGCAGAAAAGCAACAGCAGGCTGTGCAGAAGCTGTGAAAAAAGCAGTCCGAGCAGATAGCCTTTGATACCGGAAAAAGGAATGACAAACCAGACGAATAAAAATCTTATAAAAAGCGCAGCCATATTTGACAGGAAGACAAGAAAGGTCTTTCCAAGTCCGTTTAAAATACTGGCAAGCGTTGTGCCAAGATAGAGGAACGGACAGAGCCAGGAGAGGATCTGGATGTAAGTTCCGGCCTCGTTGCTGTCAAAAAGCAGGATTCCGCACAGATTTCCAAAGACCAGAAAGAAAATGGTACAGAGGATGCCAAGCAGCAGACAACTCTGGACGGTGCGGACAGAAAGTCTTGCGATCGCTTTGCGGTCTTTTCCAGCCTGTGATTCGGAGACAGCCGGCAGCAGCATAACAGAGAGGGCGTTTGTGACTGCCGAAGGAAAAAGAACAAGCGGCAGAGCCATTCCGGTCAGTGTTCCGTAAGAAGAAAGTGCTGCAGATCTTGCAAGGCCAAAAGCCTGCAGTCGCAGCGGGATACAGATGGATTCAGCACTTTGCAAAAGACTTAAACAGACACGGTTTGTACTTAAGGGCAGCGAAAAAGTAAGGATTTCCCGGATACTGTCTGCGGAAAACGGATATGCTTTTTCAAAAGAAGACGGATGGTGGAGCAGAAACCGGGTTCCGGTATACAGAACCACGATGATCTCCGAGGTCAGCATACCATACATGGCAAGCACAGGGGTTACCTGGATTCCTTTTTCCACCATGATCTGCCAGAACAGGAACGAAGAGGCAACGCGGGCGGTCTGTTCGACCAGCTGGGAGATGGCAGGGACGGCGGCTTTTTTCAGCCCGGTATAATATCCGATGATGCAGGCATGCACACCGGCAAAAGGCAGTGTAAAGCTTAAAATTTTCAGAAGGGAGCTGCAGCGTGCCTCATGCAGCAGAGAGACGGCAATAAAATTCGCATTCTGATAAAGAAAAAAAGAAGCAATCCCGGAAAACAGGACAGAGAGCATCATGCCGCAAAGAAGGATGTCTCTGGCTCCTTTTTTGTCGTTCGATGCAAGCCTTGCAGAGACAAAGCGGGAAATGGCAGTCTGGATTCCGGATGAGGTCAGGGAAAACAGCAGGGTCTGGATCGGAAAAAGAAGAAGATAGATGCCGATTCCTTCCGCACCGATTGTCTTGGATAAGAATATTCTATAGAAGAAACCGATGATGCGGCTGACCATACCGGCACAGGTCAGGATGGCGGTGCTTTTCAGGAGCGGATGTTTCTGGATCATAAGCACAAAATTCCATTTTTTCTTATATATATTCGGAGGAAGTACTTGACAGAACGGAAATGCGGTGCTATATTCGAAGCAAATCCCAGCGAAACACTCGGAATTAATCCAGAAAATGGTGCCGCGATCAGAAGAATTTCGGATTCCGGCATGAAACAATATGGGAGGGCAGCATGAAATTATCTACAAAAGGAAGATATGGACTGCGGGCGATGGTTGACCTGGCGGTATACAGTGAGAAAGAATCCGTATCCATCAGCTGCATTGCACAACGTGAGAACATATCTGAGAGCTATCTGGAACAGCTTGCGGGAAAATTAAAAAAAGCAGGGTTGATCAAGAGCACGAGAGGTGCCCAGGGCGGTTACCGTCTGGCGAAACCTGCGGCCGAGATTTCAGTCGGAGATATACTGCGGGCTCTGGAAGGAGAGCTTGGAGCGGTGGACTGTCAGGGACTGAAGCCTGAGGGCGGATGTGAAAGTTCTGATTTCTGCGTGACGAAACTGGTCTGGCAGAGGATCAACGACAGCATTGCGAAAGCAGTAGATGAGATTACGCTTGAGGAGCTGATGGCAGAAGCAAAAAAAAGCCAGGAGCGGAAACGAGAGATGGAGCAGTCCGGTCAGTATATAAATTCGCAGGATAAAGCAGACACAAAGAGAAAGTGTTGAGATTGTGCCGCAAGCGGCATCAGGAGGTAAATATGAAGAAATTGATCTATTTGGACAATGCAGCAACAACAAAGACTTCAGAAGAGGTAGTAGCAGCTATGCTGCCGTACTTTACAGAATACTACGGAAACCCGTCCAGTGTTTACGAGTTTGCAAGCGAGAGCAAAAAAGCAGTTTCAAATGCAAGAAGAACGATCGCAGAGACTCTGGGAGCACAGGAAAATGAGATTTATTTCACAGCCGGTGGTTCCGAGGCAGATAACTGGGCACTGAAAGCAACGGCAGAAGCTTATCAGAGCAAAGGAAAACACATCATCACGACCAAGATCGAGCATCATGCGATCCTGCATACCGCAGAATATCTGGAAAAACGTGGTTTTGAGATCACTTACATCGGTGTGGATGAAAACGGTGTCGTAAAAGTGGATGAACTGGAAAAAGCAATTCGTCCGGATACGATCCTGATCTCCGTTATGTTTGCAAACAATGAGATCGGAACCATTCAGCCGATCAAAGAGATCGGTGAGATCGCAAAGAAACACGGCGTTCTGTTCCATACCGATGCGGTTCAGGCATACGGTCAGCTGCCGATCAATGTTGACGAGCTTCACATCGATATGTTAAGTTCCAGCGGACACAAACTGAACGGTCCGAAGGGAATCGGTTTCCTTTACATCCGCAAAGGCGTTAAGATCCGTTCTTTCGTACACGGCGGAGCACAGGAGCGTAAACGTCGTGCCGGTACCGAAAATGTTCCGGGTATTGTGGGGTACGGCAAGGCAGCAGAAATCGCAGCAAAGACCATGAAAGAGCGTACCGCAAAAGAGATCGAACTGAGAGATCATCTGATCGACCGTGTTTTGGCGGAAGTTCCTTATACCAGATTGAACGGACACAGAACCAACCGTCTGCCGAACAATGCAAACTTCAGTTTTCAGTTTGTAGAAGGTGAGTCCCTTCTGATCCTGCTGGACAACAACGGTATCTGTGCTTCCAGCGGATCTGCCTGTACATCCGGTTCTCTGGATCCGTCCCATGTACTGCTGGCGATCGGCCTGCCACACGAGATCGCACACGGTTCCCTGCGTCTGACACTGTCCGCAGAGACTACCATGGAGGACATTGATTTCGTTGTAGACTGTATCAAACAGATTATCGAAAGACTGCGAAGCATGTCTCCACTCTACGAAGATTTCGTGAAAAAGAATCAGAAATAATCCGGCAGTAAAAGACAGGATCAGATTGTACAGAGCACAGAAATAGTCAGAAAATAAGCCAGAATAAAGATAGAAAAACAAAACAGAAAATTGGAGGAAATTTTTATGTACAGCGAAAAAGTTATGGATCATTTTAATCATCCGCGTAATGTAGGCGAAATCGAAAATGCAAGTGGTGTCGGAACCGTCGGCAATGCAAAATGCGGCGATATCATGCGTATTTATCTGGACATTGACGATGACGGGATCATCCGCGATGTAAAATTTAAAACCTTTGGATGCGGAGCAGCCGTTGCAACCAGCAGCATGGCAACCGAACTGGTAAAAGGCAAAAATATCCAGGAAGCAATGCAGGTTACCAACAAAGCCGTTATGGAAGCTCTGGACGGACTGCCTCCTGTAAAAGTACACTGTTCTCTGCTTGCAGAAGAAGCCATCCATGCAGCACTGTGGGATTACGCAGAGAAACACCACATCAAGATCGAAGGACTGCAAAAGCCGAAGTCTGATATCCATGAAGGCGAAGAAGAAGAGGAAGAGGAGTACTAAGATCAGCATACAACGTGCAGATTTTATGATCAAAGGAGTAAGGCGGAAAAGATTATGAGTAAAAAAGTAGTGGTTGGAATGTCGGGCGGAGTCGATTCATCTGTGGCAGCGATGCTGCTGAAACAGCAGGGCTATGATGTAGTCGGTGTGACGATGCAGATCTGGCAGGATGAAGCCGAGGAAGTCCAGCAGGAAAACGGTGGATGCTGCGGGTTGAGTGCGGTGGATGATGCAAGAAGAGTGGCAGAGACGATCGGTATACCATATTATGTGATGAATTTTAAAGACGATTTTCGGAAAAATGTCATGGATTATTTTGCGGATTCTTATCTGAATGGACAGACGCCGAATCCATGTATCGCCTGCAACCGCTATGTCAAGTGGGAAGCACTTCTGGAGCGGAGCCTTCAGATTGGGGCGGATTATATTGCAACCGGTCATTATGCAAGGATCGAAAAGCTGCCAAATGGGCGTTATGCGATCCGCAATTCTGTGACAGCGGCAAAAGACCAGACCTATGCTCTTTATAACCTGACACAGAGACAGCTTGCCCACACACTCATGCCGGTTGGTGATTATGAGAAACCACAGATCCGCAAACTGGCAGAAGAAGCTTATCTGCCGGTGGCACACAAGGCGGACAGCCAGGATATCTGTTTCGTACCGAATGGCGATTACGCTTCCTTTATCGAAGAATATACCGGAAAGATCGTTCCGGAAGGCAATTTTGTGACACCGGACGGGAAAATCCTCGGAAGACACAAAGGGATCATCCATTATACGGTCGGACAGCGAAAAGGTCTGGGAATTTCACTTGGAGAGAGGGCTTTTGTCACAGAGATCCGACCACAGACAAACGAAGTGGTGATCGGAAACCGTGCCCAGGCCTGTCAGACGGTTCTTCGTGCCAACCATTTAAATTTCATGGCAAGGGAAGATATTCAGGAAGAAGATCATGTATTTGCAAAGATCCGCTACAATCACAAAGGGGCATACTGCCATGTAAAGCGGACCGGAGAAGATGAGATTACCTGCACCTTTGAAGAGCCACAGCACGCGATCACGCCGGGACAGGCAGTGGTGCTCTATGAAGACGGATACGTGCTGGGCGGCGGTACGATTATCTAAGTATAAAATGATGTGGGTGTCAAAAGTCCCCAACTATGATGCCTACGGATTGTTCCGTGCGTTGCACTCCCACAATCCTCCCCAATATTCGCATATCGTGGGATTATCATCCCACTTTTATGCTCATATCGGGGCGGGTCCCAAGGTCTTTCATCCACCTATGAGCAAGCTCATGTGGATTTAGACCTTTTGACCCTGGCATCATAAAATATGCCATACAAATTGTCAGCACAGCAGTTCAAAAGTCGGCTTTCGTTTGCGGAATATCGCATGATAACGGAAGCCGCATTTTTTTAATATCGAACAGGCACGGTCAAAATCAGCCGCAATACGTTCTGGGGCATGTGCATCTGATCCGATGGTGACGATCTCGCCGCCAAGTTCGCGGTAACGTTTCAGGATATCTTCGTGCGGGTTCGGGTGTCCAAGTCCGGCTGCATAGCCTCCGGTATTGATCTCCATGCCAAGTCCTTTATCGATCAGAAGGCGGATGATCTCATCCAGCCAGTCACTGTATTCTTTATAAGAATAGAACTGATTTTTGTTTGGACCGTAGCGGACGACATAATCAATATGGCCGTAGACATCAAAGCAGGACATGGTATGCAGATTCTCAATGATCGATTCAAAATAAGAAATATAAGACTCTTTTTCGGTGCGTCCCTCAAAAAAAGCAGGATAGTAGGGATCCTGTCCGTTTACCACATGGGATGATCCAATCACAAAATCAAAATCCCAATTCTTTACAAGAGATTCGCAGCGCTCCTTCAGATAAGGCTGCAGACCGAGTTCGAGGCCGAATAATAATTCAATCTTGTGCTCATACTCTTCTTTGAGGGAGGTAAGCGTCTTGCAATAAGAAGGAATATCAGCTTCGAAGACCATCCCTTCGTCAATATAGTCATAGTCCATGTGCTCTGTGAAACACATGGCAGACAGTCCAAGAGAGATACCCTTTTCGACCATATCCCGCATCGGGGCGTCGGAATCGGCGGAAAAAGAGGAATGAAGATGAAAATCGGATCTCATAAAATAAAAACTCCTTTCAAAATACGACAAAATTCAGGAAAAAACACCTGATTTTTCTCTCTGTTACAAGTTTATGAGAATAAAACACAAATGTCCAGAGAAATTCGTTGAAATTATACTTGAACTTTTTACAGAAATTAGGTAGAATAGAAGAAAGTTGTGGAATCTTTAACAATAAAGACCGCAATCATACTATTTAACATAATAGGAGGAAATTAATCATGGCAGTAAAAGTAGCAATTAATGGTTTTGGACGTATCGGACGTCTTGCATTCAGACAGATGTTTGGCGCAGAAGGATATGAAGTAGTAGCTATCAACGATCTGACTTCCCCGAAAATGCTGGCACACCTGTTAAAATACGATTCATCACAGGGTAAATATGCACTGGCAGATACAGTATCAGCAGGTGAAGATTCCATCACAGTTGACGGAAAAGAGATCAAGATCTACGCTTTCCCGGATGCAAACAACTGCCCATGGGGCGAGCTGGGTGTTGACGTAGTTCTGGAGTGCTCTGGATTCTACACATCCAAAGAAAAGGCTCAGGCTCATATCAATGCAGGTGCTCGTAAAGTTGTTATCTCTGCACCAGCAGGCAATGACCTTCCGACTATCGTTTACAATGTAAACCATGAGACACTGAAAGCTGAGGATCAGATCATTTCTGCAGCTTCTTGTACAACAAACTGTCTGGCACCAATGGCTAAAGCTCTGAACGAACTGGCTCCGATCAAATCCGGTATCATGGTAACAATCCATGCTTACACAGGTGATCAGATGACTCTGGACGGACCTCAGAGAAAAGGCGATCTGAGAAGATCCCGTGCAGCAGCAGTAAACATCGTTCCGAACAGCACAGGTGCTGCAAAAGCTATCGGTCTGGTTATTCCGGAACTGAACGGCAAACTGATCGGTTCTGCACAGCGTGTACCGACCCCTACAGGTTCTACTACAATCCTGACAGCAGTTGTTGAAGGAACAGTAACTGTAGACGAAATCAACGCTAAGATGAAAGCATCTGCTACAGAATCTTACGGATACAACGAAGACGAAATCGTATCCAGCGATATCGTTGGTATGAGATATGGTTCTCTGTTTGATGCTACTCAGACAATGGTTCTGCCTCTGGACAACGGTACAACAGAAGTACAGGTTGTTTCTTGGTATGACAACGAAAACTCTTACACATCTCAGATGGTAAGAACAATCAAATACTTCTCTGAATTAGCATAATCTGTTAAATCAGACAAAGAAGACCTATCTGGGTCCGGTCTTTTGGACCGGGCCCTTTTTATCTTAGTCGGAGAAGACTCTGCGGCTAAATAAGCGGCTCCGCAAGGATGCACATTAGAAAATCCGTATGTATGATACAAGGAGGAAATAAGAATGCTTAATAAAAAGTCGGTTGATGATATCAACGTAAAAGGCAAAAGAGTCCTGGTTCGCTGTGACTTTAACGTACCTCTGAAAGATGGCAAGATCACAGACGAAAACCGTCTCGTAGCAGCTCTGCCAACTATCAAAAAACTGATCGCGGACGGCGGAAAAGTAATCCTTTGCTCTCATCTGGGCAAACCAAAGGGAGAACCGAAACCGGAACTCTCTCTGGCACCGGTAGCAGTACGTCTCTCTGAACTGCTTGGTCAGGAAGTAAAATTTGCAGCTGATCCGGAAGTCGTAGGACCGAACGCAAAAGCAGCTGTAGAAGCTATGAAAGACGGTGAAGTTGTTCTGCTTGAAAACACTCGTTACCGTGCTGAAGAAACCAAAAATGGCGAAGCATTCAGTAAAGATCTGGCATCTCTGTGTGATGTGTTCGTAAACGATGCATTTGGTACTGCTCACAGAGCACACTGCTCTAACGTAGGTGTTACCGAATATGTAGATATCGCAGTTGTTGGATATCTGATGCAGAAAGAGATTGATTTCCTGGGCAATGCAGTAGAAAATCCAGTTCGCCCGTTCGTTGCAATCTTGGGTGGTGCAAAAGTAGCAGACAAACTGAACGTTATCTCCAACCTGCTTGAGAAATGCGATACTCTGATCATCGGCGGCGGTATGGCTTATACTTTCCTGAAAGCTCAGGGCAAAGAGATTGGTAAATCTCTGGTAGACGACAGCAAGATCGACTACTGCAATGAGATGATGGCAAAAGCTGAGAAGCTTGGCAAAAAACTTCTGCTTCCGGTAGATGCAGTTGTTTCCGCAGATTTCCCGAACCCGATCGATGCTCCGATCGAAGTAGAGAACGTATCTGTAGATAATATCCCGGTTGACAAAGAAGCTATGGATATCGGAAAAGAAACAGCAGCTCTGTATGCAGATGCAGTAAAAACAGCAAAAACAGTTGTTTGGAACGGACCGATGGGTGTATTCGAAAACCCGACACTGGCAGCAGGTACGATTGCAGTAGCAAAAGCTCTGGCAGATACCGATGCAACAACCATCATCGGCGGCGGCGATTCTGCAGCAGCAGTAAACCAGCTTGGATTTGGTGACAAGATGAGCCACATCTCCACAGGCGGTGGAGCATCTCTGGAATTCCTGGAAGGAAAAGAACTGCCGGGCGTAGCAGCAGCTAACGATAAGTAAACACTTAACGAAAACGAGCCAAAGGCGATGTTTGAGTTCTAGTGTTTACTTAGTTCGCCGCTCTTAGCGAATGGGAGCGAAGCGAAACATGAGGTTAGAGGCAGGCGAACATCCCGTCAGTACTTAACGAAAACGAGCCAAAGGCGACGTTTTACAATATGTGAAAAGAGGATAAGATCATGGCAAGAAAGAAAATTATTGCTGGTAACTGGAAAATGAACATGACTCCGAGTGAGGCAGTAAAATTAGTTGAAACTCTGAAACCACTGGTAAAAAATGATGAAGTTGATGTAGTATTCTGCGTACCGGCTATCGACATCGTTCCTGTAGTAGAAGCTGCAAAAGGAACAAACATCCAGGTTGGTGCTGAAAATATGTACTTCGAAGAGAAAGGTGCCTACACAGGTGAAATCTCCCCGAATATGCTGGTAGATGCAGGCGTTAAATACGTTGTTCTGGGACATTCCGAGAGAAGAGGATACTTCGGAGAAACAGATGCAGATATCAACAAAAAAATGCACAAAGCATTTGAGCATGGCCTGACACCGATCATGTGCTGCGGCGAATCTCTGGAACAGAGAGAGCAGGGCGTGACCATGGACTTCATCCGTCAGCAGGTTAAGATCGGATTCCAGGGACTGACAGCAGATCAGGCAAAAGCAGCCGTTATCGCTTACGAGCCGATCTGGGCTATCGGAACCGGCAAGACTGCTACAACAGAGCAGGCTCAGGAAGTATGCAGCAAGATCCGTGAGTGTATCGCTGAAGTATACGATGACGCTACAGCAGCAGAGATCCGTATCCAGTACGGCGGATCTGTAAACTCCAAGACAGCAGCAGATCTGTTTGCTCAGGCAGACATCGATGGCGGACTGGTTGGAGGAGCATCTCTGAAAGAAGAGTTCGGTCAGATCGTAAATTATAAATAATCAGCCATTTTTGGCTAAATAGTCCAAACAAGAAAGAATAAAACGCCCCCAAATGCAAGGAAAATTGGTAAGTATTACTAATTGAATTGTGTTTGGGGGCGTTTTTTAATATTACAACTATCACCTTCAACGATCACTTTTAATCGTTTAAAACCTTGCCATTTAAAAAAGTGATAGTTATATAAATGTTTTTATCTCAGTCGAGAAGACTCCCACTTCTGCAAGTGGTGAGTAATAACAAATCTTTCTCAGTGGGAGTACAATCTCCTACTGAGATAAACGCTCCGCGAGGGCACAAAACCATTGTCCAGTGGACAATGGTTTTGTGCCGACCGGAACGAAGTGTAGAATGCACAGCGATTCTGTTGGGTAAATGTCAGCAAAGCTGACCAGAATCGCGTGCCAAGTCTCACGTGCGTTCGACTTGAATATTGTTTTAAGTGAAAATATAAAAACAGGGATGTCGAAACATCCCCATTTCAAACTTTTTCACTTGAAAAATACGAGTGAGTAGTTTATAATCAGAACAGAAGCAACGAAGGATTGGCGATGTCCGAGTTGCCCCGGAAACTTATAGTATGCTATAAACATGGCTATTTCCTGGTGGTATAGGAAATAGCCGCTTTTATTTTTTGTGATTATCTATGTATGTAAGTGCTGTGAAAATTATAAACACAAGCGTCAATACTTCCAAAGTATTCATACAAATTCCTCCTTTCTGTTTCCGGGAGGGCAATCATAGACTATTCCTACATATGCTTTCAATCTGACTAATGACAGTTTAGCATATATCAGACAAACGTACAATACAAGAAGCAAATATAATTAGCAATATGAGAATGTCAAAACAATAAAAAGCAAACAAAATAATGCAATATAAAAATGTATAAGCAGAAAGAAAAAAGATTCAGAAAACAGGCAACATTTAGTGAAACAGGAAACTGGAAGAAAAACAAAACACAAAGCAGAGAGGTGCAAATCATAATGAAAGAATACAAAGAAATCCAGGTGGCACTTTTAGGACTTGGAACCGTCGGACTCGGCGTATATAAAGTATTGCAGATGCAGAAAGAAGAAATGCAGCATAAGATCGGTACCGAGATCAAGATCAAGAAAATCCTGGTGCGAAATCTGGAAAAAGCAGCCGGGAAAATCGAGGATGCCTCTGTGCTGACGAACAACTGGCAGGAGATCGTAAACGATGACAAGATCCAGATTGTGATCGAAGTAATGGGCGGCATGGAGCCGGCAAGAACGTATATCATGGAAGCAATGCAGGCAGGAAAACAGGTCGTGACGGCAAACAAAGACCTGATCGCAGCCGATGGAAAGGAACTGATGGATCAGGCGAAGAAAAGCGGATGTGATCTGCTGTTTGAAGCAGCGGTTGCCGGTGCGATCCCGATCATCCGACCGCTCAAACAGTGCCTTGCCGGAAACCATTTGAGCGAGATCATGGGAATTGTCAACGGAACCACAAACTTTATCCTGACAAAAATGGCACAGGATGGCATGGAATTTGAAGAAGCACTGGCACTGGCGACAGAGCTTGGCTACGCAGAGGCCGATCCTACTGCTGACATTGAAGGGCTGGATGCCGGACGAAAAGTGGCAATCATGGCATCGATTGCTTTCAATTCTCGTGTGACCTTTGACGATGTTTATACCGAAGGAATCACAAAGATCACCGCATCCGATATCCGTTATGCAAAAGAAATCGGCAGCGTGATCAAACTTCTCGGCGTGGCACGCAACACACCGGAAGGAATCGAAGTACGTGTCCATCCGATGCTGATCCCGGAAAGACATCCACTGGCATCCGTCAATGATTCTTTCAACGCCGTTTTTGTACATGGTGATGCCGTGGATGATGCCATGTTCTACGGCCGCGGAGCCGGAGAACTGCCAACGGCAAGTGCGGTGGTCGGAGATATCTTTGATATTGCCAGAAACCTCCAATATGAGTGCTGCGGCAGGATCAGCTGCACCTGCTACAAACAGCTGCCGATCAAAGCGATGGATGACATCTGTTCCAAATACTTCCTGCGTATGCTGGTAGAAAACGAGCCGGGTGTCCTGGCAGCCGTAACCGCCGTGTTCGGCGACCGCAAAGTCAGCATCGAGCAGATCATCCAGAAAAAGAAGATTGGAGAGCTGGCGGAGATCGTAGTCATCACCGAAAAAGTAAAAGAACGCCACGTAAAAGATTCCCTGAAAGCCTTTGAAGAGATGACAGCAGTGAAAAAAGTGTCATCTGTGATCCGCGTGTACGGAGAGTAGGGAGATTGAAAGAAATTTCAGAAGTTTTTGCATTAATCATAGTGGAAACGATATGAAAATAGAATGATAACTGTAAAATAAATAGTGAAATGAAAAGGTTGCCCGGCTGGTTCCGGGCAATTTTTATGCAAAAATGTATAGAAAAAGATAATGGATATGGACTATAAGCAGCCTTACAGAGACTGATTAGAGAGCCAGGTCAGAAAACTTTTGGCAAGGGACAATTGCTTGGCATTCATAGGACGCAGCATTTCAGAAATATTTTTCCATTCTTGATTGTCATGTGAAAGAGTACCAATCAGAAATTCATCCGGAGTCGTATCCAGAGCCACAGCAAGACGCATGATAACCTCGACGGAAGGAATAGAAATGCTGCGTTCGATGTTAGAGAGATACTTGTAACCGAGGTCTGCTTTTTCTTCTACTTCGGATTGCTTTAATCCTAATTCTTTTCGTCGTCGTGCAATACGTTTTCCTATTTCAGTGTAATCTAAAGTCATAGTAAACTCCTTTGCTTTTTGATTTCATCATATGCAAAAAAGTAAATTGATAAACGAATTAAAAAATGGATATTCGACTTGACATATTCTTAAAACGATTGTAAAATGAATACACGATTATAAATCGAAAAACAAAAATATAAGGAGGAAGAACAAATGGGTGTAGAATTAAAAGATGGATCAGCTGAATATTGGGAGTATAAAGAGATGGCGGAAGATATTTACAGAGATTTTTGTGCGGCAAATGATACAGATGCTAAACGCCGTCATAAACAAAGAGGCGATCGTTTAAAATCGACATTAATCAGTGAATATGGAAGAGGAGACAGTAATGTAAGATATATTATCGATACATATCTGGATCTGCGAGTATAATAGTGTAGAAAAGTAACGAAAATAAATATTAGTATAAAAAGAGTCTGGTTTTCTTGAAATTAAGGAAACCAGATTTTTTGCTAAAGATAAACATGAAATAACAGAATGAATTGGATTATATTTGAAAAATTGAAAGAATTCGACTTGACACGCGAAATAATCGACTATATAATGAAAATACGACTAAAAGTCGAAAAATGAAAAACATAAGGAGGAAGAAAAAATGGGCGTTGCATCATTAGTACTGGGAATTTTAGCTGTATTGATAGGTATCTTCAGTAGTGGTGTACTTGGATGGTTAGGAGCAATCATGGCAATTATAGGAGTTGTAATGGGAGCACTTGGAATGAAAAAACCAGAAAGTAAAGGGATAGCTACGGCAGGATTGGTTCTGTCTATTGTTGGTCTGGCATTATGCCTTATCATGTATGCAGCATGCGTAGCATGTGTAGGCGGTTCAGCAGCATTGTTTAGCTGATAAAAAGCGGCTTCTGCATTTTGCAGGAGCCTTTATTATATCAAGGAGAACAGATATGCATATATATGTAGAAATATATGGACATAGGATACCTACATATGGTCTGCTCATCACGATAGGTGTGATTTTGGCGAATTTAATAGCCATTATATGTATGAAACGAAAATATAAAAAAGACTGCATAGAAGATTTTTTGATTGTAGAAGCATATACGATGGCAGGGGCGTTTCTGGGAGCAAAATGTCTGTACTTGTTGGTTAGCTATAGAGATATTGACTGGGAAAATATCTTTAATATTAAATATTTCAATACTCTTATGCAAGGCGGATTTGTATTTTATGGAGGATTGATTGGAGGATTGATTTTTATATTCCTACCTGAAAAAATTCATAAAATTGAAGCGGAAAAGTATATAGAGCATTATATATTTTTAATTCCATTTATTCATGCATTTGGGAGAATCGGATGTTTTGAGGCAGGATGTTGTTATGGAATTCCATATACAGGATATGGGGCGGTTTACTTTCCAGAAGGTTCGATGGCACCACCGGATATAGCATTGTTTCCGGTACAGATTATTGAGGCGTTTTTTGAATTTATAATAGCAGCGTATATTTATCGATGTTCAGACAAGCTGGGATCTAAAAAAGGTTTATATGAATATTTATGGCTATATAGTTTGCTGAGATTTGTATTGGAATTTTTTAGATATGATGTAAACAGAGGAAAAATAGGATTTTTGTCAACGTCACAAATTATAAGCTTAGTTATAGCGATTATTGTCTTTGAAAAAAAGAGAAAAATAAATAATTATGGTAGATAAGGATGAAATAAGATGAAAAAAAGTTTAGTAAGTGTAATATTAGTAGCTTCGATGATGTTGAGCATAGGAGGCTGTGGTTTAAAAAAGAAAAATGATTCAAAGATATTGGAGGGAAATTGGAAAGCAGATCTGGAGTGTGAAAAAATAGTTACAGATGAACTTTCAAAGGATGAGGATACCAAAAGCAATAATATGGCAATGATTGATGCCATTAAAAAATATGCAGATTTTAATGAGCTGGAAGCTATAGTAACATTTAAATTTAACCAAGATGGTACGTATTCAATAGAACCGGATCTGGAACAATGGAATAGCACATGGGGAGCCTTTAGTACTGCCGCATTAAATGGAGCAAGAGAATATTACAAGAGTATTGGAGTAGGAGATGCAATGGTTGAGGGTTTTGAATCTAAAGAGGAATTTTTGGGATACTCTATAGCTTATACCTTAATGGATTTAAGAATTCCTATTACAAAAGCAGTTTTTGTGCAGCAAAATGGAAAATATAAAGCAATAAACGGTAAATTATATATTAATAAGGACTCTTCAAAAGATGTGGATATAACCACAGATTATTATGGAACGTATGAAATTACAGGAGATAGTGAGCTTACAGTGAAAAACAGAGATGGAGTAGAATATATTTGCCAAAAGGAATAAAAGGAGTTTGATTAAAATGAAGAGAAGAATGATAGTGTATATTTGTACATTGATTTTAGTATGTATGTTTTTTAAGACGATACCGACAGTAGCCAAAGAAAATACAGATGCTATTAACATCGAGAAGATGAGTGAAAATATATCAGAAAAGCAGGTACGCAGTACAATTGTTGGCTCTGGAGAATGTGGAGAAAATGCAACGTGGAAATTGGATTCTACAGGTACTTTAACAATTAGTGGGACAGGGGAAATGTATGATTACAGAACACCGATAAGTGCCAATCTGTGGTCTGGCTCCAAAATGGTACCATGGATGAGAGACTATAATGGTTTGATTAAAAGAATTGTTGTAGAAGAAGGAATTACCAAAATCGGTGATGGAACTTTTGTGTGGGCTGGAGCAGAACCGGATAATAATGTGGTTGGTGAAGTGGAATCTATTACGTTGCCATCTACCTTGAAAAGCATTGGTTATGAGGCATTTTTTATGGTAGCATGTCCATACATGTATATTCCTGACCGTGTTGAAACAGTACACGGTGAAGCGTTTATGGCAGCGAAAATTGCAGAAATATCCGTGGGTACTGCTAATATTACAAAGCAAGCATTTACATCTTCTGGTGTTTCCAAAGTTATATTAAGAAATGGAGTTACGACAATTGGAGAATATGCATTTGATGGGTGTAAAAATTTGAAAGAGGTTACTTTCCCACAGTCGTTGAAGATAATTGGACGTTCTGCTTTTTTTGGGTGTACAGCAATCGAAACCATTACAATTCCAGATTCAGTAACACAGATTGATCCAGATGTTTTTTATGGATGCACATCATTAAAGACGGCTGTCATCAGAGCAAAGATTGAAACAATAGGTCAGGAGTGTTTTAGAGATTGCAGCAGTCTTTCCAGTGTTTCATTGCCAGGCAGTTTGAAAGGTATTGCATATGGTACGTTTCAGGGATGCAGCAGTCTGGTTAATGTAGATATGCCTGAAGAGATTACTTATATCGGAGCAGGAGCATTTTATAACTGCACATCTCTGAAATCAATTCGCATTCCTCAAAAAGTGCAGGATATTTATTCGCAGGCTTTTGGAAACTGTTTGTCTCTGACAAGTGTTGACATTCCGGCATCTGTAAATAACATTGTGCTTGGAGTTGGTGGAAAACTAAATAATTTTAGTGCATTTAATGAATGTGAGAATTTAAAGAGTATTACAGTGAATCCGGCAAACCAAGTGTATAAATCATATGATGGATGTATTTATAATGCAAATAAGACAGAACTTTTATATTGCCCATTAGGAAAAACGGAAGTAATGATTCCGGATACAGTGGTCAGTATACCAAATTATACATTCTATACAACAAATCAAAATGAACATTTAAAGAATATTTATTTTTATGGAAAAGCACCGGAAATTCCAGATGATGGAATGCAATGTGTTACAGCAAATGTATATTACCCGGAGGATAATAACAGTTGGAACACAGAAACGAAAAAGAATTATGGAGGAAATCTTAACTGGACAGGATGGCAGCCGGATATTTCAAAATATAATGTTACATTGTGGCAGTCAGATTTTGTTTATGACGGAGCAGAGAAGCGACCGATGGTATTACTGAAATATGGAACAAAAATTCTTGAAGAAGAAGCGTACAATGTGGTTTATGAAAATAATATAAATGCAGGAATAGCACACGTTAAGATTACTGGTGTTGGAAAATATAAAGGGACGGCAACAGAAAGATTTGTTATCAATAAAGCAAAGCAGAATATAAGGATAAATCTTGCAAAAAATACTATAGAAATTGGAGAGACGTTGCAGATATCAGCGGAAGGGATAGGACAGATACAATATTTATCTGACAATACAAATGTTGCATCTGTCAGCAGTACAGGATCGATTAATGCTAAAAATACTGGCAGAGCAGTAATCCAGATTACGGCATATGGAAATGAAAATTATGAGCCGCAGACAGAAAGTATTGTAATAAACGTAATCTCTAAAGATGATAACAAAAACAATACAGAGGAAACCGATAAAAGCGACAATGGGGCAAACAAAGATAATCAGGAAACTGACCATAATAAAGGAGAAATGGCAGATAGCAACAGTAAAAAGAATGAAACGGAAACAAACAGTAACTTTCAGCAAACAATAGCAAAGACTACTCGGAAGATCACACTTAACCGTAAGAAACTGACTTTAAAGAAAGGCAAGAGTTTCAAATTGAAAGTCACTATAACACCAAAAGACAGTCAGGATAAAATTTCTTACAAGACCTCTAATAAAAAGATTGCTACTGTAAGTAAAAATGGAAAGATTAAAGCAAAGAAAAAAGGAACAGCAAAAATCACAGTGATTTCAGGTAAAAAGAAAGCAGTCTGCAAGGTGAAAGTAAAATAGTGTAACGGGCTAATGATACAGTAAAGAACTTTTGGATGAACAGAGAGGAGTCTGGATATGAAGGTGAAAATAAGTGAATATACTCCGTATTTACTGGTAGGTTTGCTGATAGTAGTTATTGCTAGGCATTTTTATAATCCGTTGCAGGTGGTTGATATGTGGTCACTTATGCAAGAGAGTGAAGATATGTCTATTCCAATGCCAGTTATGGAAAGAATCATAGGTATACTTGTTCCAACTATGGCATCCATGATTGAAATGTATGGATACGTGGCAGGTATAATAGAAGCGGCAAATAACAGTAGTTTTGTAATTGTATTTGCAGTAGAATTTGCTTGTTTCGGTTATATTGTGATTACATATTTGTTAGAGAAAATTCATGCATACTGGCACGAAGAAGAGGGGACTTTTGCGATGTGTGTTGATATGTTATGTATAGAGAACATTGTATTATATGTGTTCAATTTACTTTGCTATGTGATCAGCATAATTTTTCAGAGCCTGAGTTTGTCGGATATGTTTTATGGTGTAATAATTTTTATATTTGCGTTGCCAACGATGTGGGGATTTTTATTGCAAGTTATATATTCTGCGATCAATATGTCTATATCAATGGTGATTCCAGCGTCAATTGCATACTTGTTGATGTATGTAGTAGGAGAGACGCTTGCATATGTGATTATGATAATACTTATACTGCTTTTCTCTCAGGTTGTGTGGAGGCTTTGTTCTGGATTTATTTATGATAAGTTACTGAGAGGATTTTCACATAATCACTTAAGCTTATCAGATTAATAGCAAGATGAAGAAACAGAAGAGGTGAAAATTAATGTAGTTTTGCAGAGAGAGCAAAGCGATGGTGATTTTCTGATCTGAGAAGAGGATGTGGACGAATGAAAGCAGTCAGAAAAGATGACTAAATAATAAAAATTAAAATGTAATATTGAAAATTAAAATGTTATATGCTATAATGCTGTTCGGGCGATAAAATGGGAAAATAAAGATTCATTAAAACACAGAAAATCTCTGGTACTGCCATACCAGAGGTTTTTTTGTTATTTTTTTGCAGAAAATAACAAAACTGAGGTCAGGTTATCGTTGATTTAAGAATTGACGGCTACCTGAAAATCATGTAGAATAAATGCGAAGCAAATATGGTTAAAGAATCCGGGGTTTTTAAGCTCCGGCATCATCATTATAATATAAAGGAGAAATGGAAAAATGAGCAAAAAGCCAACCGTTTTGATGATTCTTGATGGATATGGACTGAATGATAAGGTAGAAGGCAACGCAGTAGCACAGGCGAAAACTCCGGTTATGGACAAGCTGATGGCTGAGTGTCCTTTCGTAAAAGGCAATGCAAGTGGTCTGGCAGTAGGTCTGCCGGATGGACAGATGGGTAACTCTGAAGTCGGACATCTGAACATGGGTGCCGGACGTATCGTATACCAGGAACTGACCAGAATCACAAAAGAAATCCAGGATGGAGATTTCTTCAAAAACGAAGCACTGCTGCATGCAGTAAAGAGTGCAAAAGAAAACGGAAGTGCCCTGCATCTGTTCGGTCTGCTCTCTGACGGCGGTGTACACAGCCACAATACACACCTGTACGCACTGCTTGAGCTGGCAAAAAGAGAAGGTCTGGAAAATGTTTATGTACATTGCTTCCTGGACGGACGTGACACACCGCCTGCATCAGGCAAAGGCTATGTAGAACAGCTCGTTGATAAAATGAAAGAGATCGGCGTCGGACAGGTTGCAACTGTTATGGGACGTTACTATGCAATGGATCGTGACAACCGCTGGGATCGTGTAGAGCTGGCTTACAATGCTATGGTAAAAGGCGAAGGTGCAGAAGCAGCATGCGGCATCTGTGCAGTACAGAATTCTTACGACAACGGAAAGAACGATGAGTTCGTAGTTCCGGCTGTTGTTAAGAAAGACGGAGCACCGGTTGCAACAATCAAAGACAAAGATTCCGTAATCTTCTTCAATTTCCGTCCGGACCGTGCAAGAGAGATCACCCGTGCATTCTGTGCAGATGAGTTTGACGGATTCGCAAGAGAAAAGAGACTGGATCTGACTTATGTATGCTTCACAGAGTACGATGAGACGATTCCGAATAAAGAAGTAGCATTCCACAAAGTTTCTATCACAAATACCTTCGGTGAATTCCTGGCAGCACATAACATGACACAGGCAAGAATCGCCGAAACAGAGAAATATGCACACGTTACCTTCTTCTTCAACGGCGGAGTAGAAGAACCGAACAAAGGCGAAGACCGCATCCTGGTAAAATCCCCGAAAGTAGCTACTTACGATCTGAAACCGGAGATGAGTGCATATGAAGTATGCGACAAGCTGACCGAAGCTATCCGTTCTGAAAAATACGATGTGATCATCATCAACTTCGCAAACCCGGATATGGTAGGACATACCGGTATCCAGGCAGCAGCGATCGCAGCAGTGGAAGCTGTTGATGAGTGTGTAGGCAAGACCGTAGAAGCTCTGAAAGAAGTTGGCGGACAGATGTTTATCTGTGCGGATCACGGAAATGCAGAGCAGCTGATCGACTACGAAACAGGTGCACCGTTTACCGCACATACAACCAACCCGGTTCCGTTCATTCTGGTAAATTATGACGAGAACTATACACTGCGTGAAGGCGGATGCCTGGCAGACATCGCTCCGACTCTGATCGAGATGATGGGTATGCAGCAGCCGGCTGAAATGACAGGAAAATCTCTGTTGGTACGCAAATAATTTCTGAAGATCAGTCTTTGTATATGCAAAGCGATGTATAAAGAAAAACAAAAAGGACACACTATCCACAAGGAGGTGTGTCTTTTTTATGCAGAAATTCATTGCAATCAAAGATGTGTACGCAAGGGAAATTCTGGATTCCAGAGGGAATCCTACGATAGAAGTGGAAGTACTGGCTGAGGGAGATATTGTTGGGAGAGCGGCTGTGCCGTCCGGAGCTTCGACCGGGCAGTTTGAGGCGGTAGAACTCCGTGATCAGGAAAGACGTTACAATGGACTTGGCGTGCGGCGTGCCGCAGAACATGTCAACACGATCCTGGCAGACTGTGTGATTGGTGATAATGTACTGGAACAGCGGAAAATTGATGAAAAACTCTGTCATATAGATGGAACAGAGAACAAAGAAAATCTGGGGGCAAATGCAATTCTTGGCATATCAATGGCAGTAGCTCAGACGGCGGCAAAGGCACTGCATCTGCCGCTGTATCAGTATCTTGGCGGAACGTTTGCCCATCAGATGCCGGTGCCAATGATGAATATTTTAAACGGAGGACGCCATGCATCCAATACCGTCGATCTCCAGGAATTTATGATCATGCCGTTTGGGGCAGAGAATTTTTCAAAAGGACTTCAGATGTGTGCAGAGATTTACCACACACTGAAAAAGATTCTGGATGTTCGGGGGTTATCAACCGGAGTTGGAGACGAGGGCGGATTTGCCCCGAACCTGAAAAATTCAGAAGAAGTTCTGGATGTCATTGTGGAAGCGGTCGAGAAGAGCGGTTATCAGATGAAAAAAGATATTATGATTGCACTGGATGTGGCGGCCAGTGAACTTTACGATGAAAAACAGGGAATCTATCGGTTTGAAGGTGAAGGAAAAGAACGAACCACAGAAGAGATGATCATATATTATAAAAAACTGACTGAAAAATATCCGATTTTTTCCATCGAGGACGGATTGTTTGAAGATGACTGGGTCGGATGGAAACATCTGACGGAAGAACTGGGGCAGAAAGTACAGCTGGTGGGTGATGATCTGTTTGTGACAAATACCAGACGTCTGCGAAAAGGCATAAAACTCGGGGCTGCCAATGCGATCCTGGTCAAAGTAAATCAGATAGGAACACTGACGGAAGCGTTTGAAGCGATCGAACTTGCAAAACGGAGCGGGTACGCTGCGATCATCTCGCATCGTTCCGGTGAAACAGAGGATACGATGATTGCAGATATCGCAGTTGCCACAGGAGCCGGACAGATCAAAACAGGAGCTCCGTGCCGCAGCGAAAGAATTGCAAAATATAACCAATTATTGCGTATTGAAGAGCATATTTAAGTTGACAAAGAAATACAAACTATGCTAAACTGTTTTTGTTTGGTATAGGAGGTGTTAATGTGGAAATCTTGAGAACAGTTATCAATATACTCTTTATTTTGGATTGTATCGCACTGACCGTTATCGTATTGATGCAGGAAGGAAAGTCCGCAGGGCTGGGAGCTATTGCAGGTGCAGCAGATACTTACTGGGGAAAGAACAAAGGCCGTTCTATGGAAGGAGCACTTGTGAAATCCACAAAGTTTCTTGCAATCGCATTTATCGTAATTTCCATAGTTCTGAATCTGAATTTCTAAGAAACCTGCAGAATTGTCACAGGCAGGTTCTTTTGAACGCATGACACGTTAAAACACTCTTGTGGTTGGTAACTGCAAGGGTGTTTTTTAGCGTTGCCGGTCAGAAAAAACAGCACACCGATTCCCCGCATGATGAACAAGGAGGGTAACATGGACAGCAAACAGTTAGAAAAAAGAAAAAAGGTTCTTTTAGACCTGATGAACGATAAAATATATGTACCGATGAAGATCAAGGAGCTTGCTATCATCCTCCAGGTGTCAAAAGAAGAACGGCCGGATCTGGAGCTGGTCCTGAATGAACTTCTGGCAGAGGGCAAGATTGAAATCTCCAAAAGAGGCAAGTATAAAATTGCAAAAGAAAAGACGGTTACCGGAACCTTTGTGACGCATCCGAAAGGCTTTGGTTTTATTGAAGTGGAAGGCAGAGACGATGATATTTATGTTTCAGAAGAAAACATCGGCAATGCTTTTTACGGAGATGTGGTTCAGGCGACTCTGATCTCCGGGACGACCGGGAAACGTCAGGAAGGACGCATCACACAGGTCATCTCCCATACGGTCACGGAAGTGGTTGGCATCTATGAACAGAGCAAACATTTTGGCTTTGTGATTCCGGACAACCAGAAAATCCTTCAGGATATTTTTATCCCGCAGGAGTGTGCCAAAGGTGCGGTAAACGGCCATAAGGTGATCGCAGAGATTACTTCTTACGGCAGCAACAAGAAAAAGCCGGAGGGCAGGATCACAAAGATCATCGGCCATATCAGTGATCCGGGGACGGATGTACTTTCTATTGTTTATGCAAAAGATCTTCCGTTTGAATTTCCGGAAAAGGTGCTCAATCAGGCAGAACGAGTGAAAGATGAGGTCAGTGAGGCAGATATGCAGGGCAGACTGGATCTTAGAAAGGTACCGATGGTCACGATCGATGGTGAAGATGCCAAGGATCTGGATGATGCTGTATCACTGGAAAAGGATGGAAATATCTGGCATCTGGGCGTGCATATCGCAGATGTCACAAATTATGTGCAGGAGAACAGTGCACTGGACTGGGAGGCAAAGAAACGCGGAACAAGTGTGTATCTTGTGGATCGGGTGATCCCGATGCTTCCGAGAAGGCTCTCAAATGGCATCTGTTCTTTAAATGCAGGATGCGACCGGCTGGCACTGAGCTGCCTGATGGACATCGATGAGAAGGGCAAAGTGATCGGCAGCCAGATTGCGGAGACGGTGATCTGTGTGGATCAGCGAATGACCTACACCAGCGTGAAGAAGATTCTGGAGGATCAGGACGCAGAAGAAATCGAAAAATATCAGGAATTTGTTCCGATGTTTGAAAAGATGAGAGAACTGTCAGAACTGCTTCGCAAAAACCGCCATGCACGCGGTTCGATCGACTTTGATTTTCCGGAAGCAAAGATTATCCTGGATAAAAAAGGAAAACCGGTTGATATCAGACCATACGAGGCAAATACAGCGACAAAGATTATCGAAGATTTTATGCTGCTTGCAAATGAGACAGTAGCATCCGAATATTTCTGGCAGGAAATTCCGTTTTTATACCGTGTCCACGATACACCGGATCCGGAAAAAATCCAGGCACTTGCAGAATTTATCCGCAATTTCGGATATGGACTGAAAGGTGTCCAAGACGAAGTCCATCCAAAAGAACTGCAGAAACTCCTCTCCAGAGTTGCAGATTCACCGGAAGAGGCACTGATCAGTCGTTTGACCCTGCGTTCCATGAAACAGGCGAGGTATTCGACAGAATGTACCGGACATTTCGGACTGGCGGCGAAGTATTACACGCATTTCACTTCTCCGATCCGTCGGTATCCGGATCTGCAGATTCACCGGATCATCAAGGAAAATCTGCGTGGCAGATTAAATGCAGAGCGGATCGCGCATTATCAGGAGATCCTGCCGGAAGTGGCAGAACATTCCAGTAAGACGGAGCGAAGGGCAGATGAGGCAGAGCGTGATACCGATAAAATGAAAAAAGCAGAATACATGCAGCAGCATATCGGTGAAGAATATGAAGGCGTAATCTCAAGTATTACATCCTGGGGCATGTATGTAGAACTTCCAAATACCATCGAGGGACTGATACATGTTGCAAATCTTTACGATGACAGGTATTATTATAATGAAAATACCCATGAGATGGTCGGCTCAGATCTTGGAAAGGTTTACAAACTCGGTCAGAGCATCCGTATACGTGTGCTTGATGCTGATAAAGAAAATGCAACAATTGATTTTGTGCCTGCAGCTATTTGGGGATAAGTCAGAGACGGGAGGAAAGATATGGGAGCAGAATCCATAAAACTGATTGCAAACAACAAAAAAGCATATCATGATTATTTTATCGAAGACACGTATGAGGCAGGGATTTCTCTTCACGGAACAGAGGTTAAATCCCTGCGAATGGGAAAATGCAGCGTAAAAGAATCCTTTGTCCGTATTGAAAACGGCGAAGTGTTTATTTATGGTATGCACATCAGCCCATATGAAAAGGGAAATATTTTTAATAAAGATCCGATGCGTGTAAAAAAACTGCTGATGCATCGCTATGAGATCCATAAGATCGAAGGAAAGATCGCAGAAAAAGGATACACACTGGTTCCCCTGAAAGTATATTTTAAAGGCAGTCTGGTAAAAGTCTCTATCGGTCTTGCAAAAGGTAAAAAACTGTACGACAAACGACAGGATATCGCAAAGAAAGATATGCGAAGAGAAGCAGAGCGTGAATTTAAGGTGCGTAATCTGTAAAGATGGAAAACGCACAGAGATAAAAAGATGCAAAGAAAAATAAAAAGTGAAAATTTTAAAAAGGCACTTTACAAAAATGAATTTCAGGTGTAAAATAAACTGCACTGTAAGATTATCTTCAAACAAACCAGGGCTTGTACTGGTTTCGACGGGGGTTTTGCAGTCAGGGAAGCCATCTGCGGGCCGGGACCGCACAGTAAACCGGAAACTAAATATAAACGCAGAAGATAATTACGCGTTAGCAGCCTAAGGGCTGCTTGTCGGCAGGAGGTTGCTCACAGCTTCCCCAACCGGCATCAAATCCTGTGAGGCACTCTGTGGCCAAAGCTTTGCGGCGGCAGAAGAACTTATGAAGCTACTGAGGCTGTGAACCTGTCATTAGGTGCACCGTTGAGGGAACGTTAAAATAATGACTGTGATGGGAGATGCCTTGATGAATAGGCTTTCGGACAGGGGTTCGATTCCCCTCAGGTCCATCGTAAAGAGCTCGATTTTATCGGGCTTTTTTTGTTGCGTAAATTTCAAAAACTAAAATTTGCAAAGCTTGTTTTATCGTTGTGGACTTCTGGCAAAAAATGTGTTAAAATAAAATGCGTATTTAGTAACATTGGATAACACAACGAAGAGGAGGAAGTTTATGTTTAAGAAAAAAATGAAACAGATCGGTGCTATGGCCATGGCAGCGAGCATGATCCTTGCTTCTGTACAGCTCCCGCCGCTTGCAGCAAATGCAGCAGAGAATACCAACCTGGCATTGAGTGCGACTGCGACTGCATCCAATTCGGAAGGCGGAAACGAAATTGCAAAGATCAATGATGGCAATATGAATACCAGATGGTCACATGATCAGAGTAATACTTCATGGGCACAGCTTGCCTGGGACGAAGCAAAGACCATGAAAAGTTTTGTTATTAACTGGCAGCGAAACAATGCAGTTAATTATACACTGCAGGTATCCGATGACGGTCAGACCTGGAGGGATGTATACACTGCAACACAGGCACCGGCAACGACAACGGACAAGATCACACTGGATACTGCAGTTACCGGAAAATTCCTGCGGTTAAATGTTACAAAGATTGAACCGACCAATGCAGGAGTTACCTGGAATGCAATTTCTGTATGGGAACTGCAGGTATATGAAGGAGATATTCCGGACAGCAGAACACAGGCTGAAAAGATCGCAGATTCTATGACTGCTCCGACCGTTACAGCAGATACGACAAAGATTCCGATGCCGACCGTTCCGGAAGGATATACGGTAGAGTTTGATGCAGATTATGAGCAGATCATCGGAAGTGACGGCACCGTTTACAAACCGCTGCAGACCAAGACCGTAAAAGGATTTTACCAGATCAGCAATGCAGACGGCACAGATAAAGCACAGTCCGCAGAGTTTACCATTACGGTTCCGGGACGTTATACAGATGCAGAAGGAGCCAATGCAAAACCGGATGTCATCCCGGCACTGCAGGAGTGGCATGGCGAGTCTGGTGATTTCGTGATTCAGAGCAGCAGCAGGATCATCTATGCAGACGGACTGGAAGCAACTGCAAAACAGTTTGCAGAAGATTACAAAGATATTACAGGAAACGATATCCAGACCGTAAAAGGCAGCGAATCCGATGCTAAAAAAGGTGATTTTTATCTGACACTGAACAGCACAGACCAGGGGCTTGACGAAGAAGGCTATATCATGACGATCGGTGACAGCGTAAAGATCGAAGCAGAAAAAGCAACCGGTGCATACTGGGGCGTGATCAGTGCACTGCAGATTTTAAAACAGAACAAAACAACGATTCCGAAAGGTATCACAAGAGATTATCCGAAGTACGAAGTGCGTGGATTTATGCTGGATGTTGGAAGAAAATCTTTTGATTTCAATACGGTAAAAGAATTTGCAAAGAATATGGCATGGTACAAGATGAACAACTTCCATCTGCACCTGTCTGATAACCTGATCTTCCTGGAAGATTATCCGACAATGCAGGATGCCATCGACAATGCATATGCAGGTTTCCGACTGGAATCTGACATTGAAAATCTGACATCAGAAGATACATTCTATACAAAAGATGAGTTCCGTTCTTTCATCAAAGACAGCAGAAACATGGGTGTCAATATCATTCCGGAATTTGATATGCCGGCACATGCCCTGGCGATCACAAGAGCGTTCCCGAACCTTATGACCAAAGAGGCAGGCGGAAACCACAGATACCTGATCGAAGAACTGGACATCCGAAAAGATGGTGCACTGGATGCAGCCAAATCCGTATGGGCACAGTACTTCCAAGGTGATGATCCGGTATTTGACAAAGACACTACGGTACATATCGGAACCGATGAATTCCACGGAAACGGCGGAAATGAATATTTCAGAAGCTTTTCTGATTCTATGATCCAGTACATCCAGGGAACAGGACGTGACGTCCGTATGTGGGGAAGCCTTTCCAACAAAAACGGTAAAACCCCGGTTGCATCCAAAGATGTACAGCTGAACATCTGGAACACCGGATATGCAAATCCAAAAAATATGTATGACCTGGGATATGACCTGATCAATACCCTGGAAGGAAGCCTTTACATTGTACCTTCTGCAGGATACTATTCAGACTACCTGAATTCCCAGAACCTTTACAACAACTGGGTACCGAATAATTTCAGCGGTACTGTTTTAAGAGCCGGAGACAAACAGGTACTCGGCGGTACTTATGCAATCTGGAATGACCAGATCGGTACACGCGGAAACGGTATCACAGAATACGATGACTTTGACCGTTTCTTCCAGCCGCTGCCGTCCTTAAGTGAGAAGATGTGGGGCGAAGGAACCGACAGGACTTACAGTGAGATGCGTGCCGTTGCAGAAAAAATGGATACTGCACCGAACACAAATCCATACTACGAAGCAGATTCCGTAGGCAATGATGTGATTGATTACTCCTTCGATGATGAAAAAGTTTACGATGAATCCGGAAACAACCATGATTCTGTAAGCGAGAAGAACGTAGAAGAAGTAGCAGGCAAGAGCGGAAATGCACTGAAACTGAACGGCGGCGAGAGCTACGTAGAGACTCCGGTTGACATGGTCGGACCAACAAGCGGAAAGACAGCAGGAAGCAGCATTTCCATGTGGGTCAAGAGAGATGCGGCCAGCGACAACAGTGAGCAGGTTCTCTGCGAGACCAACACAAAATTCAACACCTATGCGATCAAAGCAGTCCAGAAGAATACCGGAAAAGTCGGATTCTCAAGAGAAGGATATGATTATTCCTTTAACTATAAACTGCCGAAAGATGAATGGGTATACCTGACCATCAATGGTTACAAAGACAAAGCAGAGCTTTATGTAAACAATAAATATGTATCATCCGCAGCTCTGGACAACGAGACAAAGACAAGCGGTTCAAAAGTTGCCACACTGGTACTTCCGGTTGAGTACATCGGAAGCAAGACCAATAGTTTCAAAGGTCTGGTAGACGAACTGACGGTAAGTGCAGATCCGACTACCGTATCCGAAAGCGGAAATGCTCTTTCCAGAGCGGGCTGGACAGTATCTGCCTGCAGCCAGGAGAGTTCCGAAGGATCGGCACAGAATGCAATCGACGGAGATGACACTACATTCTGGCATACAAACTGGCGTACACCGGATGTCATTTCCGGTACACACAATCATTACTTTGAAGTAACACTGCCAGAAGTTCAGACGATCAGCAGACTTTCCTGTCTGCCAAGACAGAACAGTGCAAACGGCCGTATCTTCAAATATGATATCGTTGTTACAAAAGCAGACGGAACCGAGACAACCGTTGCAACAGACGGTACCTGGGCAAATGATGCATCTGAAAAATTTGCAGACTTTGATCCGATCGAAGCAAAGAAAGTGAAACTCGTCATTAAAGATGCAGGAAGTGATAATGCCGGAAAACACGGAACTATCGCAGAACTGAATCTGTATGCTGCTTATGGAAAAGCAGATGTACAGAAAGCATACAATACTTATGCAAACTACAAGAGTGAAGACTACACCGGCAAAACCTGGACATTCTTTGCAGATGCCCTAGCAAATGCAAAAAAGGTACTGGATAACGCAGACAGCACTGCAGCAGCATATTCACAGGCATACACAAACTTGACCAATGTTGCAGCACAGCTGGAAACAACAAAAGACAAGCTGACAAGAGTCCTTACCGGATATCAGAACTTTGATACCACAGGATACAGCGAAGGAAGCATTGCAAACTATCAGAAACAGGTAAAAAAAGCAGAAGAATTGCTGAAAAAAGAAGGTGCAACAGGAGCAGATTTTGCTAGAGCACTGGAGAATCTGAAAAAAGCAAAAGCAGCACTGAGCACGGAAGAACCGGCAAAAGCAGATAAGAGTAACCTGACAGCAGCAGTTGCCGAGGCAGAAAAAGTAAACAAAGCAGATTACACCGATGACAGCGTAAAAAGCTTTGAACAGGCTCTGACAGTAGCAAAAGCGGTACTGGAAGATACTTACGCAACACAGACCGAAGTCGATGCAGCAGTTAATACTCTGAAACAGGCAACTGATGCTCTGGTTAAGAAGACAACTCCGACGCCAGATCCGACCCCGACACCGAATCCGACACCTACCCCAAATCCTACACCGGGTAAAGATGATACAGCAAAAGTACCGGCCAAGGGAAGCAAGTTTACAGACAAAAAGACAGGTCTTGTATACAAAGTTACCAGATCCGATGCGAAGAATGGTACCGTGACGGTAACAGGAACAACCGCTGCGAAGAAGAATGCGAAGAAAGTTACCATCCCGGCAACTGCAGTAAAAGATGGTTATACATTTAAAGTAACCGCGATTTCTGCAAAAGCATTCCAGAACAGAAAGAAATTAAGCAGCGTAGTGATCGGTGCGAACGTTACGAAGATCGGTGCGAAAGCATTCTACAAAGATGCAAAACTGAAAAATATTACCTTCAAAGGCAATAAGGCAGTGAAAGCAGGAAAAAATGCATTCAAGGGAATCAAAGCAAATGCAAAAGTAACGGTTCCTTATAAGATCAGTAAGAAGAATCTGAATAAGATCAAGAAAGCAGTTAAGAGTGCCGGAAAGAAAGTAGTAATCAAAAGGAAAGACATTGTAATACCATATTAAAAACAGGAAAGCAGAAAATGCAGGCAGATGATTCTGTCTGCATTTTCTGTATGCAGATGCAGTCGCATTCAGCGGAAGTTCTTCAGGTTTTGAGATAAATATTCACAAAACGGACATAATTCTCTGCTACGATGAAAGAAAAAGTGACAGGTGGAGAAAACAATGGACAAATTGAAGATTTTAGTAGTAGATGATGAAAGCAGGATGAGAAAACTGGTCAAAGACTTCCTGGTAAAGCGAAACTTTGAAGTCCTGGAGGCAGAAAATGGGGCAGATGCGATCGATGTTTTCTTTTCGGAAAAAGACATTGCACTGGTGATCCTGGATGTTATGATGCCGAAAATGGATGGATGGCAGGTATGCCGTGAGATCCGGCAGTATTCAAAAGTGCCGATCATTATGCTGACAGCAAGATCAGATGAGAGAGATGAGCTGCTGGGATTCGAACTGGGTGTCGATGAGTACATATCCAAACCGTTCAGCCCGAAGATTCTGGTTGCAAGAGTAGAGGCAATTCTTCGAAGAACCAACACACTGGCAGCAGAAGAAATCTTAAAAGCCGGCGTGATCGAGGTAAACAAAGCAGCACATCAGGTTCTGGTAGACGGAAAGAATGTGGAGTTGAGTTACAAAGAATTTGAACTTCTGAGCTATTTCATGGAAAACCAGGGCATCGCACTTTCCAGAGAAAAGATTCTGAACAGTGTGTGGAATTATGACTATTTCGGTGATGCGAGAACCATCGATACGCATGTGAAAAAGCTGAGAAGCAAACTTGGAAAAAATGCAGACTATATCAAGACCATCTGGGGTATGGGATATAAATTTGAGGTGGATGAACCATGAGAAAATCGCTGAAAACGCAGATCGCGGTACTTTTTATCGGCCTGATTGGATTTGTGTTTCTGGCAAACTGGTGTACGAATAATTTTTTGCTGGAGCGTTATTATGTAGCGAAGAAGGAAGCGGCATTGCAGCACATTTACGATGCTATGAATAAGGTGGAAGATGAGGATGATTACCTGACAGATGAATTTGCAGATAATCTCTCGGAATTTTGTACACGTTACAATTTAAGTGCGATCATTCTGACGGATGAGTTCGTGCCGCTTTATGGTACGGAGAATTATCAGAAGCAGGAACTTCAGGGGCGGCTCTGGGGTTATCTGATGGGAATTGATAAATCAGAAACAGAGGTACTCAAAGAAACCGATGATTATGCAATCCAGAAAACAAAAGATTTCAAGGAAGATGTAGATTATCTGGAAATGTGGGGCGAATTTAATACCGGTTATTACTTTATGATGCGTGTTCCGATGGACAGTATCCGAGACAGCGTGCGTACCTCAAATGAATTTCTGGGATATTTTATCATCATTGGTCTGGCAGTCAGCATGATTCTGATTTCCTGGATGTCACGTAAGATAACGACGCCGCTGCAGGAACTGACAGAGCTTTCCAAACGCATGGCAGACCTTGATTTTGACGCAAAATATACGAGCGGCGGACAGAATGAGATCGGGCAGCTTGGCGAGCATTTCAATCAGATGTCCGAGACGCTGGAGCGGACGATTTCAGAACTGAAAACGGCAAACAATCAGCTTCAGAGTGATATTGAGGAGAAGATACAGATTGATGAGATGAGAAAAGAATTTCTCTCCAATGTATCGCATGAACTGAAAACACCGATCGCACTGATCCAGGGATATGCAGAAGGACTGAAAGAATGTATCAATGACGATGCAGAAAGCCGTGATTTCTATTGTGAGGTCATTATGGATGAGGCGGCAAAGATGAATAATATGGTCAGGAAACTGCTGACACTGAATCATCTGGAGTCGGGCAAAGATGCCATTGTTTTTGAACGTTTTGATCTGACTAAACTGATTCACAGCGTGGTAAATTCCGCGGAACTGCTGGCAGATCAGAAAGGTGCAAAAATTTTATTCAATGAAACAGAAAGTCATTATGTCTGGGCGGATGAATTTAAGACCGAAGAAGTTGTGACAAATTTTGTATCCAATGCAATCAATCATGTGGATTTTGATAAAGTGATCGAGATCAAAATGAAAAAAGAAAATGGAAAAGTGCACACCAGTGTGTTTAATACCGGTGTACCGATTCCGGAGGCAGATATCGATAAAATCTGGATCAAATTTTACAAGGTTGACAAGGCAAGGACGCGAGAATACGGCGGAAGCGGAATCGGCCTTTCTATTGTCAAGGCGATCATGGACTCCATGCATCAGAAATTTGGCGTGAAAAATTATGACAATGGCGTAGAATTCTGGTTTGAACTGGAAGCAGACAATGGCAGAGAAATGAAAAGTGAGATGACAGAAGAATTTACAAAACAAGTGGAAGTGAAAGAGGAGAAAACAGAGCAGAATGAACCGTAATTATGTAGTATGTGAATGTACTGGCACGACGGTCGGACAGATCGAACAGGCGGTACAGCAGGGCGGTCGAACATTTGATGATGTGAAAGCAAGGCTTGGTGTCGGAAAGCAGTGTATTAAGTGCAAAGATCTGATATCGTTGCTGATTGAAAGCTACGTGGAAGATCTGGAAGAAGAATAGAAATGAAAAGAGATGCAGGCTCCTGTTCCCTGGATGGAATGGGAGCCTTCGTGTTTGTAAAATAAACGTCGAGTGTGGATATGCGGAACAAGCATTTTGTTTCTGTTTTTTAGAAAACCAGCAAAAACCATGTACAAAATAGACAAAATCAGATATAATAATACGGTATCGTTATAAAAAACAGAGAGGAAATAAGAAAGGAGACAGAATGAAAAAGAAAAAATGTATAGCAGCAGGTGCTCTGGCAGCATTTCTGTTGTGTGAAAGTCTGTTTACACCGAATCTTGCCGGAATGGGAGCCGGTCTTTTGAAAGTGCAGGCAGCGGCAGCAAACGTAGCGCTCAATAAAGAAGTTACCTCTTCTGCAAATGAATCAGCAACATGGAGTGCAGACAAAGCCGTTGACGGCGATAAAACATCAGACTCCGGAAGATGGTCTTCCGGTGATATGGGCACAAACCGTGACAATCCACAGTGGCTGGTGATCGATCTTTCCGCAGCGACAACAAACGTTGAATCGATCAATATTTATTTTAATTTGAAGGCATGGAGTACAGAATATCAGATCCAGACCAGTGATTCCAACGGGGCAGATGCCAACTGGGAAACGGTTTATGAACTGTCGCGTGACAGTGCAAATGTACAGAGAAACGATCCGGATGTGATCAATGCCTCGGATCTGAGTAAGGCAGAATTAAAACGATATGTACGTTTCTATTTTAAAAAAGGAAATATCAATGGCTGGAAATGTATTTCCGTGCGTGAGATCGAGATCATGGGAACACAGTCCGGAATGATTGAGACGGCAGCTTCTGTATTGAAGAACCTGTCCGGCTTGACTGTGGGAGCAAATGAGGAAGAACTGGTGATTCCAAATACTTCTGAACAGTATGATATTTCTATATATGGAAGTGAGCTGGATCAGTTGCTCACGGAAGATGGAAAAGCATCTGCAATGAGAATTGGTGACCGCTCTTTTAATGTTATTTTAAAAGCGACCAATAAAAATGACCCGCAGGATACAGCAAAGAAAAATGTGACGGTAACTGTCAAAGGCAACACGGACAAGTATCCGGAACTGTTCAAAAAAGTGAGCAATCCAAATCCAATGCCAAAAGTCCTGCCGACCATTCAGGAATGGTATGGCTACGAAGGCAATTTTAAACTGACAGAGCAGTCCAGGATCGTGGTAAATGATGCGGCTGGGGTTGATGCGGAAGAAGCGGCAAAAGAAATGCAGAGTGATATCCACGATATCTGTGGTCTGGATCTGGAGATTGTAAAAGGAACAAGCATCGGCACAAACGATATTTATCTGGAATCACAGACAGAAGATGTCTATGATGTCGGAAAAGAAGGTTATCTGATGGTTAATGGCGATGCTGGACTGAAAATTTATTCTTCCACCAAAACAGGCCTTCTTTACGGTACTGTGACCGTAGAACAGATCCTTTATCAGGACAGTGAACATGCAAATGTGCCAAAAGGTGTGATTCGTGATTATCCGGCATATGAGATGCGAGGCGTGATGTTTGACATTGCCCGTATCCCTACAAGAATATCATTCCTGAATGATTATACAAAAATCATGAAATGGTACAAACTGAATGAGATGCAGCTTCATATCAATGATAATCAGTGGTCAGATCCGGCGTATTCTGCAAAATATGAGGATTGGGCAGATACCGAGGCTTCTCACAGACTGGAATCAGAACTTTTTCCGTCTCTTGCAACACAAAAGTCCAAATTTGTAAAAACAGGAGACAGTGAGGATCGCTATGACTACTATTATAATGTACATACCGGTAAAAGCGGTGAGCTTTACTATACAAAAGAAGAATTCCGCAAAATGAACGAAAAAGCAAAGGCATGCGGTATTCAGGTTGTAGCGGAGTTAGATACACCGGGACATTCCGCAGCTTACACCAAATATGTTCATGACCATCAGGAAGAAGTGATCAAATCACTTGTAAAATACGGCTATCTGAAGGCGGCAGATTATCTGAACGCAGACGGAAATGTAAAACAGGGAGCTTCTTTCTACATTCACAACCCTGGAAACTGGGAACTCCTGGCACTGGATGATCAGAGCAGCAATGCACAGATCAGACAGAATGCGATCAATGCAAGAATCTTTATGAAAGCACTGTTTGATGAATATCTCGGAGGAATTGACGGAATTGATGCGGTTTTTGATGCAAAAAATGTCAACGCAGGTGTTGATGAATACTGGGACAGAACCGATGCAAATAAAGAAGCTTTCCGCCGTTACATGAATGAGATGTACAGCTATCTGCATGATAAGTATGATGTCGAAGTGGAAATGTGGGGAGCGATGGAAGTCTTAAAGGGAAATACAAAGGTAAATAATAAGATTATCCTGAATATGTGGTCTGCTACAGAGGACAGTCCGAGTGCGAGACTGGCAGAAGGCTTCCGTCTTATCAATGTACCGCAGACATATCTTTATAATACACCTGGACGTTATCACAAAGATATGATCCAGGAAAATAATCTTTTCTATAACTGGAATCCGTCTGTGTTCAGCGGCGGAGTGAAGACGGATAAAGGTGATCCGCAGGTACTTGGAGCCAAGACAGCACTCTGGGGCGATGAGAACCGCGAGGGTATCACAGAAGCCGATCTGAATGAGCGTTATCTGCGTGCGGTAGCCATGGTATCACAGAAAACCTGGGGCAGCAATAAAGAAACAAGCTTTGTAAACTATGAGCAGACCTTTGATGCATTACGCGAGGGACCTGGAACTGCTATTTCCTATGATGTGGAAAGTGTTTCAGATGTAGTGCTGGACTATGATTTTGCAAACTTATCCGCGGATGGAGAAATCATTTATGATGCCAGCGGGAATGCTTACAACGGACAGGTGAGCGGTGGAGAAAAAGCAGAAAAAGACGGCGAAACCTATCTGAAATTTGATGGCAATACGGTTATCCGTACACCACTGACGACACTTGGTTATCCATATACGATGAGTTTTGATGTATATCTGGACGGTACAGAAAAGAATACGAAAGAATCCTCTCTGTTCTCCGGTTATGACGGAAGACTGCAGCTTGCGGGTATCAATGGTTCCCTGAGCCTGAACCGCGATTATTTTAATCAGTCCTTTGAGTATCAGGTAGAAAAGAATAAAAAGCACCGGATCACGGTCGTAGGAACGTATCAGACAACAAAACTGTATGTAGATGGTGTGTTTAAAAAGATTCTTTATGCGGCAGCCAGCGATCCGGAGAACAATGGTGCACTCGGTGCAAGTACCTGGACAGATGCAGACAACAATTACCGCAGCACCTTTGTGTTCCCGTTAAATGAGATCGGAAAGAATTTCTCCGGTTACCTTGGAAATATCAAAGCATATAACAAAGCACTGTCCACAGAAGAACTGGCAGCAGAAAATGTTGGTGCAACGCTTGTGGATGTGGCGAGAAACCGAGGAGCATATGCCGATCTTGGCAACAAAGGCTACAAAGGGGATGAGATGCGTCTCTATCCGGCATGGAAGGCAACCGACGGAGACGGACATGTAACCGGAACAAGCGGAGTAAGTACCTCTTACGAATCCAGATGGTGCTCTTCTGACCGAAATGATGATTTCCTGATGATTGACCTTGGAAGAGAAAGAAAGGTATCCAAGGTTGTGATCGACTGGGCAGCAGGACGTTATGCGACAGCATACGACATTCAGGTATCAAACGATGGTGCCGACTGGAGCACAGTAAAATCCGTCAGCGGCAATGAAAAAGCATGGACTGAGGACAGCTTTACAGAAACATCCGCACGCTATGTCAGAATGAAGGGTGTACAGCGAAAAGCAAGTGAATATGCAATCTGTGAAATGAAAGTATACCAGAGCGTTGACAGAAGTGCCCTGAAAAATGCATATGAGAAAGCAAAAACGATCTTGAAAAATACAAAAGCTGATTTTGCTTATGCATCTGCAAACACAGATGAACTGGCAGAATTATGGAATGCGTCTGTGAGAGCAAAAGCGGTATACGGTGATGTCATGGCTGGTCAGGAAGAACTGGATGCGGCAAAAGCTGAGCTGGAAAGTGCACAGAATGTTTACCTGAAAAAAGTTACAGGATGCAAAGAAACTCTGACGGAAGAGATAAAGGTGTCTGAAAAAATCGATCTCTCAAAATACACTTCTGAAAGTGCAGCCAAATATCAGGAAGCACTGAAACGGGCGAAAGAGATGCTGGATCGAGCAGATGCACAACCGGAAGAATTGGACGCAGCAAAGAAAGAACTGGAAGAGGCAAGAAAAGCTCTGACGGAAAAAGCAGAACAGCAAAAACCAGATCCGACGCCAACGCCGACACCAAATCCAAATCCGGCACCGGATACTGTCAAAACGGTACCGAAAAAGGGAACGGTATTTACCGACGGAAAAGGAATCAGCTATAAAGTGACCAAATCCGATGCAAAAAAAGGAACGGTTGCAGTAACCGGAACCAGGAAAAAAAGAAATAAGATCACCATTCCGGCAACCGTTACGAAAGATGGCTATACCTTTAAAGTAACGGAAATTGCAGCAAAAGCTTTCCAAAACAATAAAAAACTGACGACTCTGGTACTCGGAACAAATATCAGCAAGATCGGAACAAAGAGCTTCTATAAAAACAGCAAACTGAAGAATATCACCTTCAAGAACAAAAATGCAGTTAAGATTGGCTCACAGGCATTCAAAGGAATCAAAGCAACTGCAAAAGTGACCGTTCCAAAGAAAATGACGGCAAAGAATTTTGGCAAGCTGAAAAAAGCAATGAAGAGTGCAGGGAAAAAGGTTAAATACAAGAAAAAATAGAGAATTACCGGTAGTTCCCCGGCGGATGTAAGGAATGGAAATATCGCATGTTTTATTAAGATGCTGTTTGCAAGTGAATAGTATTATTGTGTGTGCAAATGAACGAATTCCCCAAAGGGCACGTGAAAGTGCCTTCTTGGGAATTGTTCATTTTGCACATTGCCAAAAGCTCCTGGCTTGCCAGGGGTCTCTTAAGCGGAAATGTGTTTCCGGCCAGAATACAAAATGTGAAACCGAAAGAGATCGAATCATAGTGATGGAAATTTGTTGCCGTCACTGTGAGTCGGTCTTTTTTGCTCTCAAATAAAATATAACACTTCTATGAACACACTTTTTTTACAAAACTATTTTTATGACGTTTATTTGCACATTTAAAATCTTTGAGGATAAAGCATTATAAAAATTCAGAAAAGAATTGAATAAGAAATGCGTATATGCTATCATATTTTGTATAAATGTGCTGAAAATTTCGGCATAAAATAAACTGAAAGGACAACAAATAAAGGAGGAAAACATGAGAAAAGGGAAAAGATTTTTTAAAGCTTTTGTACTTGCGGCAGCTTTTTGTGCAATGAGCACAGTGCCGTATACAAGTCATGCATCAGCGGTGGATGTTCCGCGTGCGGCATCCGATAATACGTTTGCTACTGCAAGCAGGATCAACATGGGTGATACGTTGAATGGAAGTATTACAGAAACCAAAGATTATAATAATTATCAGTTCCAGCTGGACAGTGCCGGATGTATTACTCTTAATATGACAGCATATATGCGATATTATTGTATCAGAATTTATGAGACGGATGGTACAGAGATCTGGTATACAGATTCTAATGAATGGAATGAAACAGTTGGTTACCGCCGTGATGAGTATAATATTTATCTTGAAAAAGGAACGTATTATATACAGATCAATGGGTACAGAAGAGAGGATTATGATAAAGTTACCGGAGAGTATACTTGTCGTACATCCTTTACCTCATCTGGAGTGACAAATCGAGAGGATGATAATTCGTTTGCGGATGCAAATAATATTACGATTGGAGATAAAATTGTAGGGCAGATATCTGTAAATGATGATTTTGATACATATAAGTTTACATTATCGCAGGTCGGCTGCGTCAAACTTGAAATGACATCCTATATGAAATACTATGGTATAAAACTTTTTAATTCAGATGGAGAACAAGTTTGGTATAGTAATCAGAATGAATGGAATGAAACGGTTGGCTATCGCAGCGACACGTATGATTTATATCTGGAAAAGGGAACATATTATCTTCAGGTTGATGGATATCGGGTTTATGACTGGGATAAAGCTACTGGCAGATATGTATGCAATACTTCCTTTACAGCATCAGGCGTATCGTTTGATGGAGATGATAATGATTTCAGAACTGCAAAGCAGATATCATGGAATAAGACATATGTAGGTCAGATTTCGGAAAATGATGATTTTGATAACTATATTTTCAACGTTTCGAAAGATCAGACGGTAGCAATTGATATAACATCATATATGCAATATTACAGTATACAAATCTTTGATGCGAATGGAAAAGAAATCTGGGACACACATTATAACGAATGGAACAGTAATGTCGGATATCGTAAAGACTCGCAGAATGTTGTCCTGAGTGCCGGAAAATATTATCTTCAGATTAATGGATATCGGGTTTATGACTGGGATAAATCCACCGGAAAATATGTTTTCTCTGTTTCTTCTTTGAGTCAGGCAAATTGTAATCATGATTACAGCAGCAAATGGGTAGATGCTACTTATTTTGAGAAGGGATACCGTCTCTATACATGTGAGAAGTGTGGTAAGAAATATAAGGATGATTATGTTGCGAAAAGACAACTGGATCAGGGAAGCATTTCTTCTTGGTATTCAAGTAGTGGAAAGGGAAAAATCTATCTTCGGTGGTATACAATATCGGATGCATCAGGTTATCAGATTCGTTACTGTAAGAAAAAATCTATGAAGAGCGGTGTAAAAGTGATGACTGTTAAAGGACAGCGTAAGTATAAGAAGACGATCAGCAAACTGTCCAGAAGAAAGAGGTATTATGTTCAGGTTCGGGCATATAAGAAATCTGGCAAAAAAACAGTTTATGGCAAGTGGTCACAGAAATATATGCTTAAAACAAAATAGAGATTCAGAAAAGATTTCTACATATAATTAGATAATAGCGAAAAAATAAAGTTCAGACAGCAAGAGTGTATTGGAAACCGTGTTTTCCGTATGCTCTTGTTTTTTATATAGGGACAAGATTGGATTGAACATATTGCTTGAATTATAGATATAAAAGTAATAAACACGAAAGTTTTGACTTCTAAGAAAAAACTTTAAAAATTTTGAAAAAAACTGTTGACAGATCCGCACAACAGTGGTATCATACCAACTGTTGCGGCGGAAATGCAGAAACAACGGAGCCTGAGAGATACAGGCAGTCAGGG